>CETH01003793.1_pt1 | contig 210964 bp, 195 predicted proteins | sample 361461 | NCBI WGS metagenome assembly CETH01 (sample SAMEA2622695, study PRJEB7988) | marine metagenome | isolation source: saline water (ENVO:00002010), including | reverse complement strand
TAATTTTCTGAACTACGCTGTCTGCTTTTATTGTTAAATTTAATCTATCTCTAGACTCCGAAAGATATCCTAGGCTCGTACTCCATCTTATTCCTTTAGTATTATTCAGAGGAGTTGCGGACAAACCTGTTGCATCAGGATTATTAGCGTCTTCTGACATTGGATAACCGGCAGAAACAACTGATTCTTTAAAGGCTTTTGTTATGGGAACCCATTCGTCTTCTTTATATCTCCTAACTTGTATAGGGCCTTCTGTTCCATGAAAATCATCGCTGAAATCTAAATCTGTTTCTAATTTACGGAAATATGGCAATAATTTATCAAAACTCCATTCCGTATTCCCCAAAGATGCCCAGGTATCATAATCTTCAGGCATTCCTCTGAGGAAAATTTGTCCATTGATTGCAGTGGATCCTCCCGTAACTCTACCTCTAGGAACTAACATAGGTTCAGCTATTGGAGTTGGCTGCCCAAGAAATTGCCAATTATGATCACTAGTCATAACATCTGTACCAGATGCGTATCCAAATTTTAATTCGTCCGGTAATCTCTCAAAATCAGGATAATCCGGACCTGCTTCTAATAATAAAATGGATTTGGTTTTATCTTCTGACAACCTACTTGCAACAACAGCACCTGCCGCACCTGCTCCAATTACTATGTAGTCATATATCATACGTCCTCACTTAAATCTTCAAATATCTTCAATGCATTATTTAAAAATATATTCTTTTCTAAATCTTTAGATATATTAGGTATATCTAATCTATCCCAATCATTTATCCAGCGTTCCGGAGTAATAAAAGGATAATCAGACCCAAATAAAATCTTGCCATTAAGTCGTGTAACCGACTCTTCAATAAGATTTTTAGGTATATACCTAGGCATCCATCCTGAAAGATCAATAAAAATATTAGGTTTATGTAACGCTACAGCAATTTGTTCATCAATCCAGGGCCATCCCGGATGAGCTAATATAATCTTCAAATCAGGAAAATCTGCTGCAACATCATCCATACCAGGAATTGGAGCACTATATTTTAATTTCAATCCTCCACCTCCTGGAGTACCAGTACCAGATGCTGCCATCCCTGTATGAAAAAGTACAGGAACAGATAAGGCAGAGCATTTTTCATATAGAGGGTAAATTCTTTCATCATTTGGGAAAAAAGCTTGCTGAACCGGATGTAGTTTTAATCCCTTAAGTCCTAGTTCTAATACTGATCTCTCTAACTCTTCTATGGCATTATTCCCCTTCCAAGGATCTATCGCTGCAAAAGCTATAAATACGTCTGGGTATTCTTGAACAATGCTAGATATATAATCATTAGAGTCAGGTATTTCTCCTGTGGTTGTTTCTGAATCAATAGATAAAAGAAGAGCCATCATATCTAATTTTCTATACATACTTGCCATGGATTCAATAGTTGCATAGTTATCTTCGACACTAAAATATTTACGAAGTGTGCTCTCCATATGTGAATCAGGCAATCCCGGCTGCCTAGGTATGTGCACATGCATATCAATTGCTTTCAATTTAAAAAACCTTTATAGTCAATTTCACTCTATAAAATAACAGAGTTTCAATAGTATATAAACGTTAATAACCATTTAGAGGTCATCCATGGACAACAATCCCCATTATTCTAAATTAACACCAATTTCTTTTTTAGAAAGAAGTACTTACGTCTATCCAGACAAACCTGCCGTTAAATATAAAGATAAATCATATACCTATAAAGAATTTTCGGACAGAGTAAATAAACTAGCCGGAGCACTAAAAGCTCAAGGTATTAAAAAAGGTGACAAAGTTGGATTCCTAGTACCCAATATACCCGAAATGTTAGAAGGTCATTTTGCTCCTCTAAAAATAGGAGGAATTTTAGTAGCAATAAATACTCGTTTATCGGGCCGTGAAATATCCTATATCCTAAATCACTCAGAATCTAAAGTGCTTGTATTTGATTCTGAATTTGGCGACATTATTGAAAAAATTAAACCTGAACTTACAAATATAGATTGTTTCGTCCAGATAATTGATACCGAGCCAGAAAATAAAAATATTGATTCTATTGAATATGAAAAATTTCTTGAAACTTCTCCAGACGGAGATCATTTTGTAGACCTAGATTCAGAAGAAGATCATGTGACTATAAATTACACTTCTGGTACTACTGGATTACCAAAAGGTGTTCAATATAGTTCCAGAGGGGCTTACATATCAGCTTTGGGAAATGTAATGGAATCATCCATGTCTTCAACAACAAATTATCTCTGGACACTTCCCATGTTCCACTGCAATGGATGGACATATCCTTGGGCTGTAACAGCTGCAGGAGGGACACATATATGTTTGCGTCAAGTAAGAGCTGATGAAATATTCCGACTAATATCCGAAGAAGAAGTTACAAATATGTGTTGTGCCCCAACTGTTCTAACAGCTATGTATACGAGTAAACATGCTGCAGGACAAGATTTAGGTAAAGTAACGGTTATGACTGCCGGGGCCCCACCTGCACCTATCGTAATAAGAAGCATAGAAGAAATGGGGGCAAAAATAATTCATGGCTATGGATTAACAGAAACTTATGGCCCGATAACAGTGTGCGCCCCTCAGCCGTCATGGGAATCTATGGAAACTGCTGATCTAGCAAAAATAAAAGCTCGGCAAGGGGTACCCTATTTGATAGCTGGTGATAGTTTGAGAGTAGTAGACGAAAATATGAATGATGTAATCCGAGACGGCAAACATATGGGAGAAGTTGTGATGCAAGGCAATATGGTTATGTCAGGATATTTAAATGATAAAGAGGCAACAGATATTGCATTTAAAGGTGGATGGTTTCATTCAGGAGATTTAGCTGTATGGCATAGTGACGGATATATTGAATTACAAGATAGAGCTAAAGATATCATCATATCTGGTGGAGAAAATATATCAACACAAGAAGTAGAAAAAGTATTAATGGAAAATGATGGAGTAGCTGAAGTAAGTGTCATTGGAGTTCCTGATGATAAATGGGGTGAAGTCCCAAAAGCATTTGTAACAACACGAGATGGGGTTACCCTAACAGAAGAAGAATTGATCGAGTTCGCAAAAGAAAGAATAGCTAGATTTAAAGCTCCAAAATATGTTGAATTTGGAGACTTGCCTAAAACATCTACAGGTAAAATACAAAAATATATCTTAAGAGATCGCGAATGGGCCGGTAAAGAGAAACGTATTCAGGGATCCAATATATAGGTTGACACAATATCATATAAAGTAATAAAGTGTCTGCAAAAAGCTACTAACAGTAAAAGGAGATGCAATGGTTAAGGCAGCCGTTTTATATGAACCAAACAAACCTTTAGTAATAAAGGATTTAGAACAAGAAGACCCGAAAAGTGGTGAGGTAAGAGTAAAAATGCTTTACGCTGGAGTATGTGCTTCAGATCATCATTTTATGGTAGGTGAGCAAAATCAACCATTACCTGTAGTGTTAGGTCATGAAGGAGCCGGAATAATTGATGAAGTTGGACCAAATGTGACTTCTGTCAAAAAAGGTGATAAATGTATCCTTTCATTTATTCCTAGTTGTGGTTTTTGTAACGCTTGTAGATCTGGCTTAGGTAATCTATGTGATACCCATAGATCAACAGGTACTAGTCGACAATATGACGGGACTTTACGACTAAAAGATGAAAATGGTGAGGAAGTATATCAAATGATGAAATTAGGTGTATTTGCGGAAAAAATTGTTATTCCCGAAAGCGCTTGCTTTAAGATTGATGATGATTTTCCTACTGATGTAGCGGCTCTAATAGGATGTTCTGTCACAACAGGTGTTGGAGGAGTAATAAACCAACCCGATATGTTTCCAGGGGCAACTATAGCTGTATTTGGAACTGGTGGAGTAGGATTAAATGCTCTTTTAGGTGCCCAAATAATGAATGCTTCGAAAGTGATTGCTGTAGACATAAATGACTCTAAATTAGAATTCAGTTATAAATTTGGAGCTACGCATACCATAAACTCCAAATCAGAAGATCCCGTTAAAAAAATCAGGGAAATAACTGATGGGCTTGGAGTTGATTTTGCCCTCGACACTTTTGGTAGTACACAAATAATCACTCAAATGATGGCTTCACTTAAAAAAGGTGGTACAGGAGTTATTATTGGGTTAGCTCCAGACGGAGATATGGCTGACCTAGATGCTGTCGATATGGTTAGAAATTCCAAAAAAGTACTTGGTTCATTTTATGGTTCTGTTACTCCTCATATAACATTTGAACGAATAATTAATTTTTACAAAACAGGAAAATTAAATATAGACACTGTAATCGAAAGAACTTATTCATTAGATCAAATAAATGAAGCATATGATGATTTAGTAAGTGGAAAAGACGGCCGCGGAGTTATTGCTTTCCCTAAATAATTAAATACACGGAGGTCAGTATGGCAAAAGTAAAAGCATCTGTGTTGTATAAACCTAATACTCCTATCGTAATAAAAGAATTAGAACAAGAAGAGCCAAAAAGCGGTGAAGTAAGAATAAAGATGTTGCATGCGGGAGTATGTGCTTCTGACCATCATGTAATGACGGGAGATACGGCTTTCGAGTTCCCTATAGTTCTAGGACATGAAGGATCTGGAATAGTAGATAAAGTCGGGGAAAATGTAACCTCTGTCAAACAAGGTGACAAATGCATTCTGTCTTTTGTTCCAAGTTGTGGATTTTGTAATGCATGCAGATCAGGATTAGGGAATATATGCGACACAAATCGCCTAACAGGAACACGTCAATACGACGGAACATTTCGCTTAAAAGATGAAGCCGGCAAAGAGATACATCAATTTGCCAAATTAGGTGTATTTGCGGAAAAAATTGTTATCCCTGAAAGCGCTTGCTTTAAAATTGATGATGACTTCCCTACTGATGTAGCAGCTCTAATAGGATGTTCTGTCACAACAGGTGTTGGAGGAGTAATAAACCAACCCGATATGTTTCCCGGTGCTTCAATCGCTGTATTTGGAACCGGTGGAGTAGGTTTAAATGCTATTTTAGGGGCACAAATCATGAATGCCACTAGAATCATTGCTGTAGACATAAATGACTCTAAATTAGAGTTCAGCTATAAATTTGGAGCAACTCATACCGTAAACTCAATGTCTGAAGATCCTGTTAAAAAAATCAGAGAAATAACTGATGGGCTTGGAGTTGATTTTGCCCTCGACACTTTTGGCAGTACACAAATAATCACTCAAATGATAGCCTCACTTAAAAAAGGAGGCACTGGAGTAGTTATCGGCCTTGCTCCTGTGGGAGAAATGGCAAAGATCAATCCTGTTGACATGGTCAAAGATCACAAGAAAATTGTTGGATCATATTATGGATCAGTATCTCCTCATGTAACATTCGAAAGAATTATAGATTTTTACAAAACCGGAAAGTTAAATATAGATACTGTAATAGAAAGAACTTATTCGTTAGACCAAATAAATGAGGCATATGATGACTTAGTCAGTGGAAAGGATGGTCGAGGAGTTATTGCTTTCCCAAAATAATTTATAATAAATTCAACATGTAAAAAAGGGATACCAGTTAACTGGTATCCCTTTTTTATTAACCATATATATGATTTGTTTAACTAGCTCCAACACCTCTAAGTCTTGGATCTAACTTATCTCTAATTGCGTCACCAAATATGTTAGCGCATAACACTACAATAGTAATTGTCAACCCTGGAATAATAACCAAATGAGGGTTATCATGCCAGAAAGAATTGGCTCTAGATAATAGGTTCCCCCATGAAGGTGTAGGTGGTGCAATTCCTATTCCTAGATAGCTTAATGACGCTTCTAATACAATTGCATTTCCAACATTTACAGCCAACATAACAATCCAAGGAGCCCAAGAATTTGGCACTATATGTCTAAATATTATTCGCCAATGGCTTGCCCCAATTGCCTGAGCAGCATCAATATACTGCGCTCCACGTAAAGTTAAGGCGTGTGAGCGTAAAAGTCTCGAAGCATAAGGTGAAATACCTATAGCGATAGCAAGTATAACAACTGGAAGTGTAAATCCTAGTGCTATTGTAACCGCCATGGAGACAACAATACTTGGAATTGACATAAGTGTATCAGTGAACCTTTGAATAATAAGATCCGTTGCTCCACCAAAGTAGGCACCAATAATTCCCATTATAGCTCCAAATGCTATTCCAATTGTAGGGGAAATCAAACCTACTAATATTGATACACGTCCTCCGTGTAACATACGTGTAAAGAAGTCTCTGCCGATGTCATCTGTACCTAAATAATGAGGAACAGCAAGACCGAACCAAGTATAACTGCCTTTAGCCGAATCCATTAGAGGCAATAATCTTCCAGAGATAGTTTTATCCCTAGGGAATGGTGTCCACAGTTCAGCACTAAATGCTAAAAATGCTATAAAGCATAAAACTCCAATAGCAACAGCTGCTGAGGGAAATGTCTTTGAAAATCTCTTAACAGAGATCCAAACAGCACCCAAATCTATTTTCTTTTCTTCTGTTTCTATTTGTGTATTAGTAGCCATTTTTACTTCCTATTTATATTATTCGTATCTTATTCTAGGATCTACGAATGAGTAGACGAGATCCGTTATAAGAATCCATATGGATAAAATAATAGTAAGTGCCAGAACAATACCAATGATCATATCGTAATCTCTAGCATTTACCGAAACAATTAATTGTCGTCCAAGACCTGGTAAATTAAATACGTTCTCAATAACAACAACACCACCCAAAATATAGCTAAAGTGATATCCACACATCGTTATAACTGGGATGATGGCATTCTGAATAGCATGTTTAATAACGACCTTAGCTTCTAGTAAGCCTTTAGCACGGGCAGTTCTAATATAGTCTTGATAAAGTGTCTCAAGCATCATAGAACGCGTAAGCCTACTTATAACAGCTGCAGATGCGATTCCAGCTGAGAAAACAGGGAACATCATCTGGGTTAAATTAGTCAACGGATCCTCGTATATAGCTCGATACATTACCGGAGGCGCCCAGTTAAAGTACTGGGAAGCTGTCAAAATGATAAGCATACCCAACCAGAAAGGCGGAATCGCCAATCCTCCTGCTGTAAGTATTCTAATAATCTGATCTAACCAAGAACCTCTTTTAACTGCTGATATAACACCTGCAGGAATAGCAACAGCTAGGGATATTATCATCGACAAAACAGCCATAGTAAGTGTAGTTTCAATTTTATCTTTAACAGTTTCACTTACATACCTATCTTGAAAGTGAGAGTACCCTAAGTTACCTTGTACTGTCTCTGCAAGCCATCGCCCATATTGAACAATTATAGGATCATTTAATCCCAATTCTTCTCTAAGTTTAGCTTTCGTCTCTGGTGTAGCTCCACCCTCAGATGTCATCGCAGTAACAACGTCTCCAGGCAAAACACGTAGCATAAAGAAAACTAAAGTCCCAGCAAGCAAGACAGTTGGTGCTACTAATAACAATCGTCTAATTATGTATCTAAGCATATTATTCTCACAACCTTAATTACGCTATGGATTAACAAAATATTAATGATTGCTGTAATGTAACAGACAAGTTGAATTTTATCAACAGTGATTTAGGCACGATCTAGGCATCAACAAGGGATTTTTTCCCAAATAATACTATTATAGTGATTTCAAAGAAGTTTTAGCGTAATTTTAAGTATTCCGTACAGGAATAATGAACTCAATAAGTTATACGAAAGGCAAATATTACGGTTTTTTAATTGGTTTACTTTTAGTTATTTTAAGATTGTTTTTTTACAAAAAAAATCAGCGCCTCACCCAGTTGCCCGGATGAGGCGCCTCTTTATTCAACAATGAAATTGTTGTTAGCTGTTAGTTACCACCAGCTTCTGGTGCATTACTGCTCAACCACAAATCTTCCATTTTGTTGTTACTGAACAATTCTTGCGCAGTGTTATTCATGTTGTTGACATAGTGCCACCATGACTTGTTGGATACAACTCCATAATATGGAAGTGTTGGTACCCATTCTTCAAGCTGGATTCTCTCGAGTTCAGCGAAGAGAGCGTCACGCTCTGCACCTGGCTGCATCTTCTTAGCTTTGCCCCAAGTGTCTTGCCAATTCTGAGGTGGATCCCAGCCACCGTTTCGTCCACCACCTGGTGCAAGCATAATATCTATAACTGGGATAATTCCAGCATAGCTAGGTGCTGTTCCACCTGTAGCAGCGTCATAGTTTCGTCCTTCAACAGCAGCAACCATAGTAGTCCAGTCCTGAGTTGTGATGTTAACTTTTACATTACAGCACTCCATCATATCCTGAGCTACAAGCTCTGCGTCCTGCACTCTAAATGGTACAGAGATCAAGTCGAATTCAGTTAACCCAGCTTCTGCTGCATATTCTCCAGCTTTAGCTACGTCAGCATCACGAGTATCCTGGTTATATCCAGGGTAGCTTGCGATTTCATCATAAGATGGGAATAGGTTGGAGAACCAGCTAATTGGATTAACAGGATTCTCTTTACCATTGAAGTCAATAATTCTTTGCCTATTAACACCGTAGTATAAAGCTCTTCGAGCGTTGATGTCATTGAAAGGAGCTGCTGTGTTATTCAACTGAATACTAGCAACGTCAATCATAGGTTCAATACTGAATGTGAATTCACCAGGATTCTCATCCATAATAGCTTGCTGACCAGGGAACTGGTTCTCTATTAATCTAGCAGCATCTAACTGCTGAGTTCTTAGAGCAGCAACTTCGACTTCAGCGTCAGCGAAAGTAAATGTACTTATCTTGTCCAAATATGGATAAGCGTTTCCATTAGCATCGCTTCGGAAGTAATTTTCATTCTTTACAGTTGTAACAGAAACACCCTCTTCTGAGTCCTCATAAACCATAGGACCTGTACCAATCATAAGATCAGCAGAAGGAATTGTGTTGTTGTTAGCTTCAAGAATATGCTGTGGAAGGATTAAGTGCCATCCATTAGCAGTTTCAGCAAGGAAGTCACCAAATGGCTCACTCAAAGTAATAGCGAGATCGCTACCTTGCTTTTCCATAGAGTCGATTAGTACTAACGCACCAACTCTAGGCTGGATAATACCCTCTGGTGGATTCTTCCATCGGTTGTATCCATAAATGATCTGATCGATATCAAAAGCGGTACCGTCATGCCATTCATTAAGATTTGGATCTATAGCGAATGTATAGGTCAATCCGTCATCACTAACTGACCAATCAGTGGCCATGTCATTCCAGATATCTATTCCATCTCTAGGAGAGAATTGAAGAAGACCGTTCCAAATTCTTCCACCGTAGTGGAATAATGCGATCCAAGTACTTGTCTGGGTGTGATCCCATTTTGGTGGGAAACCTGTGCTTCCACCATATCGAAGGTGACCACCCATCAAGATATCAGAACCGTCATCCGCGCCTGCAGAATCGTCTGTCCCTTCCGATGAATCATCACTGCCACCAGCAATAGCCGGTGCGGCAACTGTAGCTTGTGCAGTTACAGGAACTAAACTCTCGCTCTCGTCCACTGTAGCAGCGGATGAGTCGGAATCATCGTCTCCGCAAGCAACAACTGCAAACATGGCTGCTGCCATAGCTGCAAGTGCTACGTACCTTGAAATTTTTCTAAAGTCCATATTGTGTCCTCCACGTTCGAACTCATTTACCATTTCAGCGCTAAATAGCGCAATATAACTAATAACTGCAGTAATATACATCATTAAAATAATGTTGGCAATAGGTTAAATTCAAATTAACATGATTTCAAAATAATCAAACTCCCTGTATTTAAATAAGACATAATATTACATTTACAGTATTCTTATACGTGATAATTAAATTAAGTATCTAGAATACTTATAGACTATATAAATGCGCGTACAAGCGCGCGTGCGCGCGAGCGAGAAGGTATGTTTATTTGGGCCTGGAGATAGACAAAAGTGTAGGTGCTGTAGCAGGAAAATGCATAAGTGCCCCAACAATGCCTAAAACCCCCAAAACAATAAAGGATCCGGAATATCCGGCTCCAAGATCAAATAACCTTGCTGTTACCAAAGGGGCAATTAACATAAGAAGAGACATCGGGACCATCATAATTCCACTGATAGTAGCATACGAATTATGTCCAAAATAATCTCCTCGTATAGCATTAGCAAGTGGAACACGACCGCCAAATCCAATTCCAAACACTATCGAAGACAGTATTAAAACCAGTACATATGAGGACACAGAAGCAAATCCAAGATCTATGTTGCCTCCAACATTTATAAATCCAAGTGAAAACTCTTTTGGAAGAATAAACATCATGAATCCTATTCCTTGAAGAATTCCCAAGTAGGCAATAGTTGTGTGTTTGGTAACTTTATCTCCAATAAATCCAAATGTTAACTGAGTTATCCCTGAAACTAGCATTATTAATGAATAAACTAACGAAGCTTGCTGTAAAGTAAATCCGTTTTCTACTAGCATTGGAATTAAATGTACAGAAACAACCGCAAGCAACATAGTGCATAAAGCATGTCCTATTGCTATAAACCAAAATGTGCCTGTAGACATAGCTTGTGTAATTCTATAGTCTGGCTTCGTAAATGTAGCATCATAATTAAAAAGTATTTTTTTAAGACCACTAGAAAAAGATTGAGGAGAAACAAATGAAACTTCTCTAGGAATAGCTCTATTCCTTTGTACTTCACTGGGATCAGCTCCGTCAGGTAACAACCCCATATCTTCAGGTTTATTTTTGATTATTTTAATAACAGGTATAGTTATAGCAAAAAAGAAAATAGCAAATATAAAAGATGATGCCTGCCACCCTAAATTATTAGAATCAACCATCCATGCAACAATAGGAAGTAAAATAAATCCACCTAAGGAAAATCCCCCGCTGGCTATTCCCATTGCCGCACTACGCTTTTTCTCAAACCAAAAATTCAAAGTAGTCATAAGAGGCAACCATGCACCAGCTACGGTAACCAACATTAACATCCCGAATGACAGATAGAATATAAGCAAAGGCCAGTCCAATATGCCATCCATTCCAAAAATAGCAGCAAATCCGTCGAGCGCCGGAGAAATGAATACCATATTGCTAAAAAGTACGAATGCTACCCCAATAGAAAGTAAGCCAACAAAAACCACTTTCCTTGCACCAAATTTATCAACTAAAATACCTGCAACAGGTCCAGCAGCACTCCCTTCAAGGTGTCCGAGCGAAAAAGCGATAGCCAATTTAGTTCTTGACCATCCAAAATATTCTTCTAGAGATTTAACCCATACCCCTATTGACCCAAACGACGGTGCCGACACAAATGCAGTGACAATCAAAGTCATAAATACGAGTTTCCACCCGTAAAAAATGCCAGATGAATCACTGGCAATTGGTTTGGCAGTACTCTTCTCTGTCTCTTCTGATGTCATTAAGATATTCTTCTCATAAGACTATAACTTTGAGCAGTCGGCCCAATAGCTGGCTGAGTTGCAAGAAATATACACAAGGGAATTACATCTTCAGATTCCTTGATCCATTCAGTTTTATTTGCACTACTAACATTGGTTTCTTGCTTACTCCAAGCTTCTAAAGCACCAGGAGTCTTAACTGGGCCAGGGCAAATCTCATTCACTGAAATCCCAAACTCAACTAACTCAGCTGCAAGAATTCGAGTTAACATCCAAACTCCTGACTTCGCTACACTATAAGCTGACGCCTCAGGAATACCATTATGGCCCATACCTGAACCCATAAATATAATTTTTCCCCCTTGTGCTTTCTTCAAGTGCGGGATAGCAAATTTAGAGCACAAATATGCACTGGCTAAATTCAAATCAATATTTGATAACCAATGTTCGACTTCACTTTCTGAAATAGTTTCTGGATGAATATCGCCACCAGCATTCAAAAATGCGATATCAATTTTCCCATGATCTGATCCAGCTTTATTAAATAAATTTTTTACAGAATCAGCATCCGTGACATCTGTAACTACATATTTTGCTTTACTACCATCACTTTGTATTTCATCGCATACAGTTTTTAATTCATTTTCAGATCTAGCAGCACAATATACATATGCTCCCTCGGCAGCATATGCCTTAGCTATTTCTCTACCCATCCCCTTACTTGCCCCAGTTACAACAGCAATCTTCCCTTCTAATGAGTTAGCCATTTAGATCTCCAAATTCACATAAAATTTAAAAGTCGATATACATACTATATAATCATGAGACAAAATTTGCTATATTTAATTCATGAATAAATGGTACATATTACTTGTTGTCGGAGTTGCGAGTTTACTAACAATAATGGATTTTGGTCTTTTCGGAGTTGCGTTACCTCAGTTATCCAAAGATTTTGATCTAGATCCAAACGTGACACTATGGATAACAATAGCGGTATTTTTAGGGCAAGCAGGCCCTATTCTTGTTCTTGGTTGGATATCAGATAACTTAGGGCGAGGTCGAATTTTTTTATATGGAGCTCTTCTTACAACATTAAGTTTAATATTTTGTGCCATCTCTGCTAATTTTATCCAAATAATATTAGGTAGACTAGTAGGGGCTTTGGGTTATGCATGCATAATGGCTAATGATAATTCTCTTTTATCTTCTGCATTTTCAAAAAAAGAAATGGGCATTGCTCAAGGAATTAACAATGCTGCATTAGGAGTAGGGATAGGATCCGGGGCATTACTGGGGGGGTGGTTAGTAGACACTATAAATTCAACAGACTTAACATGGCTCGACTGGAGAGCTTTCTTTTGGATAAGGATAATTCCATGGGTAATATTAATAATATTGTCATTAAAATTATTTGAGAAAAAACATGTTACGCGAAAATTAACATGGAAAGAACAGGGGTTTGAAAGAAAATTTGCTCCTAAGATATCCACAGCTTTTGGCAACTACGAAGTCCCAAAATTATCCCAAGTAGATTATTTGGGAGCATTTACAATATTTTTAGGTATGACTGCATTACTGTTAAGTATTCAGTCTTTTACATTTATAGATTTAACACTATTGGGATTGTCTGCAATAGCCGGCATAATCTCAGGTTGTTTTTTACTATTCACAGTATTTGTATTTATAGAGAGAAAAGCCAAATACCCTGTTGTCAATATAGCATTATTTAAAATTAAAAATTTTACTGCAGGATTAATTGGAATGTCGTCCGTACAAATCATTCATGGGGGATGGGTAGTATTAATTCCAATGTTATTCGTTTCTTTAGGATGGTCAGCAACACTCTACGGGATACTGATATTTCCATTTCATATCATAAGAGTTATAGTCTCTCCAATTAGTGGGTACCTAACTATGCGACAAGGTCCAAATATATCTTCATTCTTAGGATTACTCGCAATGATAATGGGCTTATTATTAGCTATATTTTATACTTCTGATACAGGAATACCTTTTGTATTAGGCACAATGATATTGGCCGGAGCCGGAATGTCATTGTTTCTACCAGCTAATAATACTGCCATTATGAGTGATATCCCTAAAAAATATTTGAGTAGTGCTTCTGGGTTTCTTGCAGCAGCTAGAGGAGTCGGAATATCAATAGGCTCTGCAATAGCAGTTGCAGTTGTAACGATTAATGAAAGTTCTTTACAAAGTTTTGATATCGCAATACTTGCACTCGCAAGTATTAGCTCAGCAGGATTAGTAGCAATTATATGGCGAAGTAAGCTTTGGTTTTCTAAATAGATTGAACAAATCGCAAAGTTAGTTTAGACTGTGTGCTTTACAAGTATGTATATAATACTGTAATAATATACATTGTTGAGCATATATAATTCATTTAAGGGGAGTTTCAATGGCACCGTTATTAGAGGTGAAGAACCTTAGAACACATTTTTTCACTCAAGATGCTGTCGTCAAAGCGGTCGACGGTATTTCATACTCAATTGACGAAGGTGAAGTTGTAGGAATTGTTGGAGAAAGCGGATGTGGCAAAAGCGTAGGAGCTATGTCTATTATGCGATTAGTCGCTAGCCCTCCTGGTAAGATTCTCGAAGGGTCAGAAGTTTATTTCGAAGGTGAAAACTTAGTCGAATATACAGATGCCCAAATGAGAGAAATAAGAGGTAATCGTATTGCGATGGTATTCCAGGAACCAATGACTTCGCTAAATCCTGTTTTAACTATAGGTACGCAGTTAACTGAGACTCTAGAATTACATCAAAATTTAGATAAAAAACAAGCTGAATCAAAAGCTATTGAATTACTCGACAGGGTAGGAATCCCTGACCCGTCACAAAGGCTTAAAGACTATCCTCATCAGTTTAGCGGGGGAATGAGACAAAGAGTTATGATTGCAATGGCTCTTAGTTGTGACCCAAAACTTATTATTGCTGATGAGCCAACAACAGCATTGGATGTTACAATCCAAGCCCAAATATTAGAGTTGATGCAAACTCTCTCAAAAGATTTAGGTACTGCACAAATAATCATTACACACAACTTAGGAGTTGTCGCACGATATGCTGACCGAGTTATTGTTATGTATGCAGGTAAGGTAGTCGAAACAGGATCTGCTATAGAAATATATGAAAACCCTCACCATCCTTACACTAAAGGATTACTTAACTCAGTACCCAGAATTGATGCTACAGATGAAACAAGGGAACGCTTAGAAGCTATTGATGGAAGTCCACCTAACTTAGGTAATAGACCATCAGGATGCGGTTACGAAAGAAAATGTCCAGACCCTGACAATAGTGATGACACTATAGGAATGAGAGAAGTGGCACCAGATCACTGGGTTGCTGTCGTTGAAGGATGCTTTGACGAACATGGATGTTACTGGTTTCCGCGTGACAATGTACAAATTTCGTAATTGTCCCTGCAGGATCATAAGATAGTCATATAATAATAAAAGACTTAATTTAACAGGAGAAGCAATGGTTGCAGCAACAGATGAAACACTAGTTGAGATAAATAATCTAAAAATGTATTTCCCGGTAACACAAGGAATTATATTTCAAAAGAAAATAGCTGACGTTAAAGCTGTAGATGGTGTAAGTTTTAACATCAAAAAAGGTGAGACGCTCGGATTGGTTGGGGAAAGCGGCTCAGGCAAAACAACTGCAGGAAGAAGTATACTTCATCTAATTAAGCCTACCTCCGGTAGTGTTAAATTTGAAGGCGAAGAAGTAACTGAGATGAAAGGTTCTCAGCTTCGAGCAATGCGAAGAAAAATGCAAATCATCTTCCAGGACCCATATGGTTCATTGAACCCTAGAATGAGTTGTGGTGATATAGTTGGAGAACCACTCAAAATTCATGGTTTGACATCTTCAAAGCAAGAATATAACAAAAGAGTATCTGAACTGTTAGAAATTTGTGGTCTTAGTAGCTATATGGCTAGTAGGTACCCACATGAATTCAGTGGAGGCCAAAGACAACGAATTGGAATTGCTAGAGCATTAGCAGTTGACCCAAGTTTCATAGTTTGTGACGAGCCTGTTTCAGCGTTAGATGTTTCGATTCAAGCTCAAGTAATCAACTTATTAGAGGATCTTCAAAATGAATTCGGCTTAACATATTTATTTATAGCCCACGACCTTTCAGTTGTAAAACACATAAGCAATAGAATTGCTGTCATGTACTTAGGGAATATTGTTGAAATAGCTGAAAGAAACGAGCTATACGAGAACCCTGTTCATCCGTATACAAAAGCACTGTTGTCAGCTATACCAATTCCAGACCCCGCACTTGAACACAGTAAAGATCGCATAATTTTACGAGGTCAAGTACCTAGCCCTATGAACCCTCCTTCTGGATGTAGTTACGAACGAAAATGTCCGGATCCTGATAATTCACCAGAGCCTATCAGTATGAGAGAAGTAGCACCAGATCATTTTGTCGCAGTAGCTGAAGAATGCTTTGACGAATATGGATGCTACTGGTTTCCACGAGAAGGTTAAATAATATAAAAGCTTGTTATGAAAAGGTGTTTAAATATCTTTTCTAACAAGCTTTTATTGTAGAATTTACTTTTGCTAAACCTAACCGATGGGGTTTTTTTATGTCTATATTAAAGTTCAAAACGGACAAAAGTAGGCGACGACTTATAGGTATAACGTTAGCATTAATTTTATTAGCTTTATTTTTTTCATTAAATAGAATCCCTAAGATAGATACCATTGATCAAGATCTTGCGATTGTGTCATCAGGAACTTCAGAGTGTTTTCAAGGATTTTGTATAGATAATCCTGACAGAAAACCTCTATTGGAAAGATGGTGGACATTCTCCGTAGAATACTTAAGAAATGTAACTATAGGGATGATATTTGCTTTTTTAATGGCAGGAATTACAGAGGCTTATCTTTTCCCTGTTAGAAACAGGCAGAACTCTTTTGGTAGTGGATTAAAAGGTGTTGCCAAAGGAGTACTAATAGGCCCCGTAGTTAATTTGTGCTCTGCATGCATTGTACCCGTAGCTAATGGTTTTAGAAGAACTGGGTCTGGAATAGATACTACAATTGCAATTACTCAAAGTTCCGCAACAATGAATTTCTTAGCACTAGTAATGGCCGCAATAGTATTTGCCCCCACTATTGCGGGAACTCGCATACTCCTAAGCATTGGAGGAGCATTTGTCATTGGGCCTTTAGTAGCATGGATTGTCAGAATAACAGAGAAATCTGATTCTACTGACGAGTTTTCTATGGATTTACCTGAACTAGAAAATATCCAATATGAAGATTCCTGGGCTGAAACAATTAAAGTATCAGGAATAGAATTTATTCGTTCAACTGCGGGATATTTTCTAAGACTGGCACCAATAATGATAATTGCCGGATTTTTAAGCGGTCTTGCTATACAATGGGTCAGTCCAAATACTGTTACTCTTTGGATAGGAGATGATGTATTTGGAATTCTTGTAGTGGCAACAATAGGAATATTAATCAATGTCCCATTAATATTTGAGATACCTCTCGTAGCCGCTATGCTACTAGCGGGTATGGGCACTGCCCCAGCTGGTACTCTTTTATTTGTAGCTGCAGCCGGTGGTCCAATAACATTTTGGGGGCTGGCTAAAGTCATGCCCAAAAAGGCAGTAATCGCAATGGCAATTTCTACCTGGTCCCTAGGAGTTATAGGAGGGATACTGCTACTCCTATTAACTACGATAACAGAAGATAGAACATTTAAATTTAGAGAGACATATGAAGATACTGATAACTCGTCTTCTTCAGTAATTTCAGAAACATTACATATGGTTCAATTTAATATAACCAAAACTTACAAAAATATATTTGATTTCTAAGCTAATGCCAATCTTAAAATTATCTGAAAAAACCAAATTAACATTTAAAATAATTACATTTATTTTAACTTTAGCTTTTATGGTATTCGTACTATCTCCATTGTCAGACATTTATCCTACAGATGAAGAAAGAGTCACATATCAAACAGGAATAGATATGACCGTATTAGATAAATATGAATCATTAATTACAAATGAATCATTAAAAGATATAACTCCTTTCAAAAATGCTACCCTCGAAATACTAGATGGACCACAAGAAATTTGGAATTCACGCCCTGGAATTGCTGTTCTAGATTATGATAGAGATGGCGACCAGGATTTCTTCGTCAGTAATGGATATGGGCATAGCAATTGGTTGTATCAAAACGATGGTAAAGGGAATTTCATAGAAGTAAGCAAGGAAGCAGGGGTTTCCTTAAAAAACAGAAATAATACAGGAGTTGTAGCTTGTGACTTTGACAATAATGGATATCAAGATTTATACGTTGGGGCTCAAGGGAGTTTAACTGATGGATTAGATTTCAGGTCAACTATTGAAGCAGATCAAAATAAAGATTCTTTATTGATAAATAACGGCAATGGTACTTTTACGGACATTAGTAACACTGCATTCTCAGACAATATAAATATTAGATCTGCAATGACCATCGCATGTTCTGACATTAATAGTGATGGATGGGTTGATATTTATGTAGGAAATTTAGGAGAAGACGAATATAGAAAAATGAGTGTCCCCTACCAAGCAGGGCATTACAATATGATGTATTTGAACAATGGAGATTTAACTTTTACTGAAATAGGAGAAGAAGCTGGAGTTAGAGGATCTGAGATAAAACTATTAGACTTAGATGGAATTCCTATAACTTATACGGACTCGAACTCTAACATCACTTATGAGGCTTATAATCCTGAACAAAAAGATCGAAATGGGAACTTAGTCGGTGACCCGACAGGACAAACCCATTCAGTATTATTCTTCGATTACGACAATGATGGAGATCAAGATCTTTGGGTAGCCAATGATGGAGACCGATTACATATATACAGAAATGATAGTACTAAAAATCAAATAACATTTACTTCAGTGGCAGATAAGATGAACTTAGATACAGTTGGAGCATGGATGGGATTTGCAATCGGTGATTATGATTCTGATAGCGACATAGACGTTTTTATAACTAACCTAGGGTTTCATCCAAGAGCATACCGCCCATCTCAAGATCCAAAACCAGATTGTTCATATTTTGATCAGTTTGAATGGGGGACTTGTTTACATTTCATGCTAAACAATAATTCTGATTCGAATACACAAATCACATCAGAAAACATATTCAGCGAATCAAGTGAAATAATTAATGTGTATCCGAGTAAATTAATGCCTCCCATATCCTTAGACCCTAACTCGATACACAAAGAGCAAAAACAACCATTAGGATTATCTGCATATGATTTTGGATTTGGAGCCACATTTTTTGATTTTGACAATGATGCCGACCAAGATCTTTATTATCTAGGGTCAACAGTAGACAGAGGTGAAGGACCTGGAGGACATATATTCCCTGGTGCTGGAAGAATGTTCGAAAATATAAAACCCAACTTATTTAGAGACATAACAATTGAAGCACAAGTATTAGATGTAGATAGAGCCAGATACCATAAATTGGATCCTAACGATATTTACAAAGATATTAGTCTTCATAGGATATCTCCTTTGTACCACGAAAATGGTAAAGGGGTTGTGCATATTGATACCAATAATGATGGCTATTTAGATTTAATAGGATCCAATAGCAAAGGAGCTCTTTGGGAGGATGAAAGGCAAGTTAGCTTTATAGAAACAGGAGGCCCTATATTTACCTGGATAAACCCTGGTGGAGATAACAATTGGATAAAAATACAATTGATCGGTCAGATGGCAATATCCGGAACTGGATCTAACGCCGACGGAATTGGTTCAAAAATATACGTTACTGTGGGCAATAAAAAACAAATACAGGAAATCCATGCAGGATCAAGTTATCTATCAATGGATAGTCTAAAAGCAGAATTTGGTCTAGGTGATGCAACAGAAATAGATATGATCGAAATTTTTTGGCCAAGTGGAAAATATCAAAAAATTGAAAACATAAACTCAAATCAAACTATAAAAGTTACAGAACCTAAATAGTAATCTAAGGAATAACATGGATAAAAAGCATAAACAAAAGCAATTACTACCTGCTAAAGCTTCAAGGAAAAAAATATATTTTAACGGACTACCGGCAATAGAACATCATGAAATTTTAAAAAACATAGGGGTTCCTGATACGAACTCAACAAAACGGATAATAATGGACACTGATACTTACAATGAAATAGATGACCAATTTGCTTTAGTTCATCTACTATTGGCTGAAAGAGTTAGAGAAGACATCAGTGTTGAAGCAATTACTGCAGCTCCATTCCACAATACTGCAAGGAATACAGATAACTACCAGCATGGTATGGAACTTAGTTATCAAGAAATCAGCAATGTTATAAATACGTTAGATTTCAAATGGAATGGCCCCATTAAAAAAGGATCTTCAATGTCTTTAGACCAAACAAAAGGAGATCTTGTAGAAAGTGATGCAGCAGACTTGATATGCGAAATTGCTAAATCTCATAAAAAAGATGAATCTCCTATATACATATTAGCTTTAGGTGCTTTAACGAATATCGCCTCAGCTGTATTAAAAGATCCGACTATAAGAGAACATGTTGTAGTTTGTACTTTGGGGGGATCGGCATTCAACTTACATGGATTTACAGATTTTAATTACGAGCAAGACATGACTGCTGCACAATTTGTTTTTTCAAGCGGTGTTCCTGTAGTGCATTTCCCGGGATATTCCGTAACAGATCATCTAAGAACTAGCCGATGGGAATTAGAAGCACATATAGGAAACAGCAAATCAGCTCAATTTCTATACAACAGATTTATGGAATTTGTTGCAGACTACCCCGGTAGAAGTAAGCCTATATGGGATTTAGCTCCTGGAGCTTGGGTCCTGGATCCAAGTTGTTTTATTACAGAAGTGTGCGAAACACCTGAACTAACAAACAAAAACACTTGGATAGAACAGAATGGGACTCATCCAATTAGAACGATACGATGGATAAATAGAGACAATATATTTAAAAATTTCTTCAGCTTAATAAATCCACAATAAGCATAATCATAATAAATTCAATTAAGTTAAAGGAATATCTATGAGGCATCCATACACCCCTATAGATTATCCTAGAGTTCTACGTCATTTAAAAAACCCGAGACAAGAATTTAATAAAAAAATAATCATTGATACAGATGCATACAATTCAATCGATGATCAATTTGCACTAATCCACATGTTTCTTTCTGAAAAAACCAGAGGAGACGTCTCAATATTAGGAATAAATGCTGCTCCATTTTATAAAGAGTTAAGAAATACTGATAGCTACAGACACGGAATGGAACTTAGTTATCAAGAAATCAAAAATGTTATAAATACATTAGATTTCGAATGGAATGGTCCAGTTAAGAAAGGATCTACTACACCTTTAGATGAAACAGGATATATACCTGTCGATAGTGATGCAGCGGACTTCATATCTGAAGTTTCCAGGTCGCACAAAGAAGATGAGTTCCCTATATACATACTAGCTTTAGGATCGTTAACAAACGTAGCTTCGGCCATATTAAAGGATCCGCACATAATAAATAATCTTGTGATTTGTACTCTAGGGGGAGTTCCGTTTGATTTTTATGGATTCAAAGACTTTAATTATCAGCAAGACATAAAAGCAGCTAATTTCGTGTTTTCGTGCGGGGTGCCAATAGTACACTTCCCTACTTTCACAGTAACAGAGCAATTAAGAACAAGTCGATGGGAATTAGAAGCGCACATAGGAAGCAGTAAATCAGGTAAATTTTTATATAATAGATTCATAGAATTTGTCGACGAATATCCAGGGGCAAACAAACAAATATGGGATTTAGCGCCTGGAGCTTGGATTATAAATCCAGATTGGTTCATTAGCAAAATTAATAAAACTAAAAAATTTACATTTGACAATGTATGGAAAACATCCCCAGAAACTCATCCCCTTAGAAGCATATTATGGCTAGATAGAGATAGCATATTTAGGGATTTCTTCACCTTAATTAACAATTAATCCATTTTTTGTTAAGATAACTATTAAAATTAGTGAGGAATTTTATGATTACTAAGACGAACACAGATTTAGCATTAATTGCTCATCTAATGAGGAGAGCAGGTTTTGGGGCTACTCTATCGGAAATTGAGACTTTGTCTAAAAAGCCTTATGAAGTTATAGTAGACGATTTGCTAGACACATCAGAAACAGAATGGATGGGAGAACACATGGTTCGCCGTTTTGATACTGAGGCTTCTGGAATGATTAACCCTCCTGGATCACAACGCAGATGGATTTATCGTTTAATATCTTCAAATTCTCCTTTAGAAGAAAAAATGACTTTGTTCTGGCATACTATATTTCCTGCTGGCAGAGACAAAGTAATTAATGGTCGAGTCCTATCAGATCAAATAGATACATTTAGAGGATTTTCTTTAGATAAATTTGATGATGTCTTGCTACAACTTGCTAAAGATCCAGCAATGTTAGTTTGGTTAGACAATCAAGATAATCATAAAAAATCCATCAATGAAAACTGGGGACGCGAGCTATTAGAATTATTTTCCATGGGCGTAGGTAATTACACCGAAGATGACATCAAGGAATGTTCTAGAGCATTTACCGGATGGAGTATAGGAAACACTGATTATATGATAACTAGGGCTCTAAGAGATTCTGACTGGCCTTATGGCAGAATAGCTTATCATTATGAATTTAAAGACGACGATAACGACAAAGATAATAAAAATTTCCTTGGCCATGAAGGGCCTTTGTCTGGAGAAGATATTATAGAAATAATATGTTCTAAAGAAAGTACCGCTAGGTTTATTGCTCGGCATATGTATCATTCATTTGTTGAAGATGAAGTGGGAGTACCATCTTGGAATGATATTCCACCTAAAAATCCTGAAGCAATCCAAATACTTGTAGATGCTTATTTCAAATATAACCATGATATTAAGGAAATGATGCGAGTGCTATTTAATTCAGATTTCTTTAAATCTCCTGACGTTAGGTATGCAAGGATTAAGTCACCAGTTGAATTAGCTATAGGATTGTTGCGTCTATCTAAAGAATTTTCAATACCTAATCGAGATATGATTATTAAAAATAGACAGGTTCAATATATGGGGCAACAACTAAATGAACCTCCAAGTGTTGAAGGGTGGCATGAAGGCGAAGAATGGGTTGATACCGGAACATTAATCGAAAGGATTAATTTTGCATCTGAGCAGTTAGGAAATATCGAACATGATGGGATAAAAGATTTAGTTTCTAAAATACAAGAAACTATTTCAAGTTCAGATTCGGAAGAACTAGTACAAGCTTGTGCCAGTCATATGGGATTAATTGAATTAAGCACAACCACAAAAGAAACTCTTAAAGAATTGGCTGATACTCTTGAAGACTCTCCATCTAAAATTCCCGCAATGCTTAGAATGATTGGAGCCTCACGCGAATACCAAAGAGCCTAGATAAATGGCGACCACATCAAAAACAAATCTATATTTGCTGGCTCATTTAATGAGACGTGCAGGATTTGGGTCAACACTAACTGAATTAAAAGAGCTTGCCGAAAAATCATACGAAGATACCGTTAATGATTTAGTATATCACAAAGAAACCAATTGGGTTGGAGAATATCTCATAAGACGTTTTGACACTGAAGCTTCCGGAATGATTAATCCTGAAGGCTCTCAAAGAAGATGGATGTACAGAATGATGACATCAGATACCCCCCTTCAAGAAAGAATGACTTTATTTTGGCATGGAATATTCGCGACAGGTAGAAATAAGGTACTAGTTGGCAAAGTATTATCAAACCAAATAGACACCCTAAGAGAAAATTCATTAACCAATCTGAATAATATATTACTGCAACTTGCCAAAGATCCCGCAATGATTATCTGGTTAGATAACCAAGAAAACCATAAGAATTCAATTAATGAAAATTGGGGCAGAGAATTACTAGAATTATTTTCTATGGGGGTAGGCAATTACACTGAATATGATATTAAAGAATGTGCAAGAGCTTTTACAGGCTGGAGCATAGGAAACGTAGAATATATGATGGAACGATCTAGTAGAGCTTCTGATTGGCCCTATGGCAGAATAGCATATCACTACGAATACAAAGACTATGACAATGATAAAGATAATAAAAAATTTCTTGGCCATGAAGGGCCTTTATCTGGAGAAGATATTATTAAAATAATATGTTCTAAAGAGAGCACTGCTAGGTTCATCGCTAGGCATATGTACCATTCATTTGTTGAAGATGAAGTGGAAGTATCTTCTTGGAATGATATATCTCCTAAAAACCCCGAAGCAATTCAAATACTTGTAGATGCTTATTTCAAATATAACCATGATATTAGAGAAATGTTGCGAATATTATTCAATTCAGATTTTTTCAAATCATCCAAGGTCAGATATGCAAGAATTAAATCTCCTGTAGAGCTTTCTGTAGGATTATTAAAATTATCTCAAGAATTTACTATCCCGCACAGAGATATGCTCCCGAGAACTAGCCAAGTTGCATATATGGGTCAGGGTTTAAATGATCCTCCAAGTGTTGAAGGATGGCATGAAGGCACTGAATGGATCGATACAGGTACTATAATGGAAAGAATAAACTTTGCCTCTGCTACACTTGGCAATATAAATCACCAAGGTATAAATGATTTGGTAAATGAAATAAAAAAATCAACTTCTGATATAACTCCAAACGAAAAATTAGTTCAAACATGTGCAAAAAATATAGGCTTAATACAACTAAGTGATGATTCTTTAGATTCCATTACTAAAACAATTAGCAATATACCTGATATCACGGTCAAAATATTGACAACTTTGAGGCTAATAGGTACATCAAGAGAATTCCAAAGGGCTTAATATGAAATCTTCCAATTATGAATATGACATAACAATAGGAATACTTGCGATGGAAGGCCGTGGATTTGAATATCCAACCGATTCAATCGTTGCCAGCAATGGGCATATATATGTAGGTAATAAATCAAGGGATTACGGAGAACGTGGTGTTCGTATAAGTAACCTAGATTACAACAGTGAATATTACGGAGATTTTGCTCATTATGGATTAAATGAAGGTAATTTGATTTCTCCTAATGGATTAGCGGAAGACTTAAATACTCGATTATTTGTTTCTGATGATTACACTCACCAAATATCCTCTTATTCGCTAGACGGTGATTTTATAGGTCGTTGGGGGAAACATGGGAATGCCACTGGAGAATTAGACTATCCATCTGGAATAGCTTTCAATTCCGAAAACCACTTATATGTATCCGATAGTAAAAATCACAGGATTCAAGTATTTACAGCAGAAGGTAATTTTCTAAGAACATTTGGTAATTTAGGGGATAAAGAAGGTCAATTCAACTTACCGTGGGGAATATTCATTAATAATAATGACGAATTATTTGTAGCAGATTGGGGGAATAATAGAATTCAAAAATTTGCTAATGATGAATATATAGAAAGTTATTATTGCAAGTCAGATAATTCAACTCATTTAAATCATCCGTCAAGCATAACTCAATTAAGCTCAGGAGAACTAATTGTCGCTGACTGGGGAAATGAAAAAGTAAAGATATTAGATAAACACGATAATCTTATAAAAGAATTTAGAGGCGAATCAGGAATTTCTAAATGGGCAAATGCTTTTTTGGAAACAAACGTGGAAGAAAATGAAACTAGAAAAATCTCAAACTTAGAAAATCTCAATGCTATAAGTGAATTGTCCGACCCACATTCTATATCAGCTCATATAGAAAAATACTTTTGGTCTCCTGTATCAGTAACTTTAGATCCAGAAAATCGAATATATGTTACTGAATCGAACCGGCATCGAATACAAGTATATGCTCCATCAGAATAATTTAATTATTGATATCTTATTCTTGGGTCTACTAAAGAATAGACTAAATCAATAATTAAAATCCAAACAGATAAAATCAAAGTTAAAGCTACTACAATGCCTAAAATCATTTGTACGTCTCTACCAAAAACTGATAACAACAGCATGCGACCCAAGCCTGGTAAATTAAACACTTGTTCAATAACAACAACTCCCCCTAATATTGCCCCAAAATGAAATCCCGACATGGTTAAAACTGGAATCAAGGCATTTCTAGCCGCATGCTGAACAACGACTCTATACTCTACAAGGCCTTTTGCACGAGCCGTCCTAACATAATCTTGATACAGTACTTCTAACATCATTGATCTCATCAATCTGCTAATGACAGCAGCAGAAGAAAGAGATATTGAAAGTATGGGTAAAGCCATTAAAGTTAAATTACGCACAGGATCCTCATAAATAGCAGCGTAAAATATAGGCGGAGACCAACCAATATAAAATGAAACAAACCATATGATTATCATGCCAACCCAAAAAGGTGGCGCTGCTAAAAAAATAGCTGTCAATATTCTAATTGCTTCATCAGTGCGCGAACCTCTTTTAACCGCAGATATCATTCCAGCTGGAATAGCAACAACAAGAGAAACTAGCATAGCTAATATAGCCATAGTTATGGTAGTTTCTAGTTTGTCGAGTAAAAGATCACTTACTTGCTGATCTCGCAAAACAGAGTAACCCAAATCCCCTTGAACAGCTTGAAAAAGCCAACGACCATATTGAACAATAACTGGATCATTAAATCCTAGTTCTTCACGTAGTTTTTCTAAATCTGCTGGTCTGGCCCCACCATCAGCATTTAACACGGTAACAATATCTCCAGGTAAAACTCTCAATAAGAAAAAGCAGATAGATCCTGCCAAAATTATTGTCGGGAATAATAAAAGTATTCTTCTTATTATGTATTTATACATAATTATTTCCTATAGGCTGATGTTATTTTAGAATTCGTTTCAAAATATATTTTGATAAATAATAAAATGATAATGAACCAGTCATTACAAATATCAACCTTAAAACCTGATTACCGTCTAATCCCACATAACGTAATATTTGTAAGCCTATTAATGCGCCTAAAAATGCCAATAATAAAGATATAGTAAAATTCAATAGATATTTCTTCATGTTCAAATCACTCACAAAATTGTATAGTCACATAAGATTTACTATGTGTAACCGTATCATACTAAAAAATCACTAAATAGGTAAGGAAGTAAAAATGCTTGAAAGATTCCATGTCCCAGAAGACATTGCTATAAGAGTACCTCAAGAAAATATGAGAGAAACTCTGATAGATTTATTTACAAAATTCAGAATGAGGATAGAGGATGCGCAATTATCTGCAGATGTATTAATGTATGCAGACATTAGAGGGGTAGAATCGCACGGGGTCAGCAATATGGTCAGAAGGTATGTGGAAGGATTTCAAGATGGAAGTATAAATCCAACTCCCAACTGGAAAATATTAAGAGAAGCCGCTGCAGTATGTACCATCGATAGCGACCGAGGGTTAGGATTATCTGTTGGCCCAGCAGCAATGAATATTGCAATTGAACGAGCTGAAAAATACGGCATAGGGTCTGTTTCAGTGACAAATGGAAGACATTTTGGAGCAGCAGGTTACCATGCACAAATGGCTCTAGAACACGATATGATTGGAGTGGCCATGACAACAGGAGGAGTAACCGTTATCCCAACGCACGGGTCAGAAAAATTAGTAGGATTGAACCCAATAGCCATAGCAGCACCTACAAAAAACGAGCCTCCTTTCATATTTGATGCTTCAATGAGTTCAGTTGCCGGCAATAAGATAGCTTTGGCAAAAAGATTGCAAGTCAATACTATGCCAGGATGGATTGCGGATTCTGATGGCAATCCCATAATGGATGAACAACAAATCCCTGAAGACTATAAAATCCTACCCTTAGGAGGCACAAGAGAAATAGGGTCGCACAAAGGTTACGGGTTATCTGTCATGATCGAAATTTTAAGTGGAGTTTTATCAGGAGGAGCGGCCGGCCCATTTAGGAGAGCTGGATCTTCTCATCATTTTATAGCCTACAAAATAGATGCATTCACAGATGTTGATAGCTTCAAACAAGATTTAGATGAATATATGAGAGCTTTAGTTGAGTCGAATCCAGCTCCAGGAGAAGATTCTGTTACGTATGCTGGTTTACCAGAACACTTTGAAGAGATTGAGAGGTTAGAAAAAGGTATTCCCTACCACCCTGAAGTTATAGAATGGTTTACGAGTATTGCAGCTGAACTGGAATTGCCAAATAGATTATCATAAGGAGAAATATGAAAGTCGGAATATCAAATATAAGAACAGAAAAAGGTACTTGGGAAGACTCCAAGGAGATCGCTATTCTTGCAGAAAAATTAGGGTATTCATGCATTTCTATAGGTGAATCATGGGGTGAAGATGCATTTTCTGCCCTTTCTCAAGTAGCTGCTCTAACAAGTACTATAAACGTAGGGACTAGCATAGTACCAACATATGGCAGGACACCTGCAAACTTATCTATGACAGCTTTAAGTTTGGATAATATGTCAAAAGGCCGTTTTTTCTTAGGACTGGGATCAAGTGGGAAAATAGTTATAGAGGACTTTCACGGACAACAATATACTAAACCATTAACACGGATGAAAGAATATATTCAATTTATAAGACTGGCGTCAAATTCTGAACGCCTTAATATGGATGGGGAATTTGTCAAAACTCAAAGATTCAAATTGCGATTTACTCCATATAGAAATCATATCCCTATATATATTGCTTCTCTAACCCCCAAGAGTCTTGAGATAACTGGGGAAATAGCAGACGGTTGGTTACCTATATTTTTTGCTATCGACAGAATGGACGAATCATTCAAAGCACTCAACAAAGGTTTAGAGAAATCTAACAGAACCCTCAAAGATTTAACCATTTCCGCCCAAATAGCAACATATGTAACAAATGACATTGATTCCGCATTTAACCAAGAAAGACATCATCTCGCATTCTATATTGGAGGTATGGGCGTCTTTTATCATAAATATATGCATAGCATTGGTTTTGGAAAAGATGCAGATAAAGTTAGAGAAGCTTATATAAATAAAGATAGAGACTTGGCTGCTAAATTAGTCACTGACGAAATGGTTGAAGCCACAAGTATTATTGGCTCACCTGAAGATTGTTCATCGAAAATGAAAAAATTCTTTTCTAACGGAGTAAATGAAATACGATTGGTCATAAATGCAGAAACCGCTAAAGACTTTAAAGACACTCTAACTCAACTAGCTCCATACATATAAAGGAACAGAATATGGACATGACTATTTCCGGTTTAATGAAAGAATCTCATAATACTTCGGTATCAAAAGGATGGTGGGATAATTCAGACAGAAATGTAGGGGAATTATTAGCCTTGATTCACAGCGAAATAAGTGAAGCTTTAGAAGCCTATAGGATTACTGGAGAATCGGGATTAAATGATATTTGGAATAGAGAATCCGATGGTAAACCTGAAGGATTTACAGTAGAACTTGCAGATACATTAATTAGAATATTTGATATGTGTGCTGCATACAAGCTAGATATAGAAAATGCTTTGGAAGTCAAAATGGAATTCAACAAGTCTCGGCCTTATCGTCATGGGAACAAAAAGGCTTAATCTAAAACAATCCTTTGTGCTCCATTCCTAAAAAAAATCTCCCAACGCTATCATAATGTTCCATTCGACCTTGTACTTGCTGAGATATGGCGTGTATGTCTTCAAATTTTCTTTGTATCGGGTTGAAGTTAAAAATCGCATTAGAACCGACTAAGGAATATGATCCATCTACTATACTTACAGATTGCCTTATAGCATTGGTACTAGACAGACGTAAATCTGCTTTAAAGGGTTCTTCAATATTTCCTGTTAATAATGATGATTCCCACAATTCAGACACTGCATTATCCAAATACGCTTTTGCGGATCTATAAGTAGCTTCTAGTTTACCTATTTCTCTTTGTACTGATTGTTGATCACGTAACATCATTTGCTTGCTTGGAGTTTTTTCATTAGCTAACTTAATAGCATAATTCAAAGAAGATCTTGCAACTCCTAAAGCAACCGTAGCAAATCCAGACGAAAACATAAGAGCTTTAGGAATAACATAAATGGGCCCTGAATGAAGTGGAGGAGCTCCTTCAATGAATGTTTTACTATGGTCTACAAAAACTTCATCAGCGATAAAACTAAAACTTCCTGTACCTCTCAAACCATTAACATCCCATGTATCTACTATTTCAACATCTTTTTTTCGGAGAAGCATATTACGAATTTCTTCCCTTTCATCAGATGTTCTATTAGGGTTTATAACTGTAGCTAAGGCAACAAGCCAATTCGCATGTTGAAATCCGCTACTAAAATCCCATCTCCCACTAAGGCAATATCCATCTTCAAGTATTACAGCTGCAGAGTTAACTGACGGACCATTTGACAAAACAGTTTCAGGGTCATTCCATATTTCTAATGCTAATTTTTCAGGCATAAAAGCCGCCAATGTACCTAAAACATTATTTTGGTTAAGGCACCATGCAAGACTAGCATCTATCATCGAAACAATACTAATGATTTCAAGATACTTTATAAAATCAATTTCATAACCTCCAAATTTACGTGGGACTAAGAGTCTGAAAAATCCTGATTTTGTCATTTTCTTTAACAATTGATCAGGTATTTTTCTATCATAGCTTATTTGATCTGAGGCTTTTAAAATTTCTCCCGTCAAGGATTTTATTAGATTAACAAAATAATCTCCGCTATGTTTTATATTATTCTCTGACATATATATACGTTACCATATATATATATCAGTACAGAGAAGTAACATGTTTCGATTTCAGTTAATAAAATGGTTTAGCTCATTCCATAAATATGTATTAATTAAAAGTAATGGTCGGCTTATGCATAATTTATTAGGTCATAATATGCTGTTACTTGAAAATGTTGGCCGTAAGACGTTACAGATTCATCAAACACCATTACTATATATAAAATCTAGCGAATCAACTTTTCTGACCGTGGGATCCTTTGGAGGACATCCAAAACATCCAGCTTGGTTTTTAAATATTAAAGATATTAAAAAAACTAATTTAATTATCAAAGGCAAAAAAATATCCGTAGATATACATATATTATCTGGAAATGAAAAGAAGGAGGCTTGGAGGAAATTAGTATTAGAATATCCAGGATTTTCCCGATATCAAGAAAAAACCTCTAGACCTATCCCTGTAATAGAATTTACTACCTCCAACGATTGACTACTAGTATTTATACAACTAACATAGTAGTTTCAAAGTGTTTGAAAGCACATAAAGTACTGGTCAATCACTTCGATTGGAACATGCGCTTGTAGCTCAGTTGGATAGAGCGCATCCCTGCGGAGGATGAGGCCGTGAGTTCGAGTCTCACCAAGCGCACTTTAAAATTAGGACGATTAGCTCAGCTGGTTAGAGCACTTGTTTTACACACAAGGGGTCGGGGGTTCGAGTCCCTCATCGTCCACCACTTAAATATGATTTAAATGAACATAACTATCAAAAAATATACAAATGGATTAATTATTCATCCAGAATTATCCGCTGAAATTGGGAATAATATTCAGGGCCCTTCATTAATTAAGACACCTAAATGGTTACCAAACTCTTTAGGAAAATACTACTTGTATTTTGCTGACCACAAAGGTGATCACATTAAAATGGCTTACTCAGATTATCTATTAGGTCCATGGAAAATTCATAAAGGCGGTACGCTTCAATTAAATCAATCAGGATTTCTTACAGAGGAACCTCAAATGCCTTCAGATTTTAATCCTAAAAACAGCAGTGTAGGGCTATTAGAAGGATTTAACCCCCATCCTGATCAATCAAAATATATCCCTACAAGATTAGATGACATGGTTATACCACACATAGCATCACCTGACGTACATATAGACCAAAAAAACAATCAAATCATTATGTTTTATCATGGGCTAGAAAAGTTTGGAACTCAATCTACGAGAGCGGCTATCTCATCAGATGGAATCAATTTTAAGAATACTTCCAATATTGTAGGGCGTCCATATTTTAGACAATTTAAATATAAAGATATTTTTTACGGAATGGCAATGCCGGGATTTATATATAAAAATACTGGAGATATAGACGAATATACAGAAATAAAAAGATTGTTTCCGAATAAAATACGCCATTCAGGCGTATTTTTAATAGAAGATACTTTATACGTATTTTATTCTTTGGTAGAAGATACTCCTGAAAAAATCTATGTATCTACTATAGAACTTAATACTAACGTAGAAGATTGGAAAGAGAGTCCACCTATAGAAGTAATTCGTCCATCTCTAGATTGGGAAGGTAGTAACCTCCCTCTACAACACTCTTCAAGGAGTTCAATTAATATACCTGTTAATCAGCTTAGGGATCCTTATATATTTCAAGATGATGAAGATTTATATTTGTTGTACACAGTAAAAGGAGAGTCTGGAATAGGAATATGTAATATAGAAATAAGTTGATCTATACACATACTAATTTAATTTACTTTCTTCACATTTCCTTCTATTGAAATATTAGGTAACCAATTTAACCAACTTGGTAAGTACCAAGCTCTAGTACCCAATAATTTCATCACACTAGGAACCAATATAGACCTAACAATTGTTGCGTCAATTAATACAGCTGCACCTAGACCAAATCCCATTGGTTGAAATATTGATAAGTCTCCTAATGAAAATCCTCCAAACACTGCAACCATAATTAATGCTGCACCAGTAATAATACTTGCAGTCCTTCTGAGACCAAAAGCAACTGAATCTGAAGCTGAACCAGTTTCATCGAAATTTTCTTTAATTCTACTCAGCATAAATACGTGATAATCCATAGACAAACCAAATAAAATGCTAAACATAAATAAAGGTAACCAAAATTCTAACTGATCTACCTGTACAAATCCAAAAACATCTATCAAGAATCCATATTGAAATACTAAAACTAACAATCCATATGAAGCTCCTACAGATAATAAATTCATGACAATTGATGCGATTGATATAGTTATAGATCTAAATGCAAATAACAGTAACAAGAAACTGAGAGTTAAGACTAAACCTAATACTATTGGAAAATAGTCGTCAGTCATTTCTACGGCATCCACTGTATCAGCTGTAGTTCCACCAACATAAATAGTGTAAGTGGATTCAGGAACATCCGAAAAAGCTCTTGGTATTAAATCATTTCTCAATCTAGTTATAGAATTTAATGCCGTCATATCTTGAGGGTCTCCAGGAATTCGTGAAGATAATTCCGCAAAGTTAACTGAAGAATATAAATTAATATCAGGAGATAGAAAGCCTTCATCGTCAGCAAGAATTTGATCTAATTCTAAAATGGCATTTTTAATATCTTGAGATTCTATATCTGCATCAATAACAATATTGGCTGTTTCGTTTGAACCAAATCCAAATTTTTCATCTAGAAGAGTAAATCCAATTTTAACCGCTTGGTCGTCAGGAAGAGTAGAAATACCAGTTTGACCTTTCTCTAGATCAAAATAGAAATATCCAAGAAAAATTAACAGTCCTCCAGCTAAAGCCATACTAATCACAGGTCTACGCATCACCTGAATAGTTATAGCGTTCCAAAATCCTCCTTCCTGGGAAGGATCTTGATATTTAGGAGATAATAAATTAGAAGCTATTCCAAAATTTTGCGCTATTGAAAGAATTACCAAAATACCCATTACTAAGCCAGAAGCAATTAATAAATTTGGGCCAACTCCTAGAGTAAAGGCTATAAAAAGAAATGCAATTGCATAAATAAGCAATGAAAATTTTCTATGCACATACACAAGATTTACCTTGTCGCCCATAAGTCCAATAATTGCTGGTAGCAAAGTTATTCCTGCTAAAACCGCAACAAAAACAACAACTGTTGCCCCAACACCAAATGCTTGAAATGTCTTTTCTGGAATAATAAACATTCCAAGAAGTGCAAGAACCACTGTCAACCCACTAAACATTACCGCCCTACCTGCAGAACCGCCCGTTCTTACAACTGCTTCAATTTTATCTAGGCCTGATGCCCTTTCTTCTCGATATCTTGAAAGAATGAAAAGACAGTAGTCTATCCCCACTGCTAATCCCATCATAGACACTATATTGGGTACAAAACTGTTCAAATCAACAAATTGCCCAAGTATTGAAATAATTCCCATTGATACAAAAATGGCTAAAAGAGCAAGAATCACAGGAATAATTGCAGAGACAACTGATCCAAAAACCAAAGCTAAAATTATAATAGCAACTGAAATACCTATAGTCTCACCATTAACTAAATCTTTTTCTGCTAACTCCTCAAATGCATGATTAATAGACTCAAATCCAACAAAATAAAATCCAAAATCATCGTCACTAAGATCTTCGTTTAAATGGGCAAGAGGAGGCACTAAACTTGCGTCAACAAATGGTGCAGGAATCATTAATGTACTTCCATCTTCAGAAGGAGTTGGATAGTAATCACTAAAACTACCTATAGATTTATCTATATCATTTGCATTAATTTCTTCTTGAACACTTTCAAAGTACATATCTAAAGCAGCAATATACTCTTCAGACGGATAAAAATATTTGTCCGATGAAACTATTAAAAGATTGTCTGAACCAGATTCCTCACTAGATTCTTGCATTTGCCGTTGATTAGAAGAATCTTGACCGTCTAAAATAGCATTTGGCAACGCCAACTTTTCATCTTTTAATTTTCTTGCAAGTACAGATTCTAAATCTGTCGTGCTACCCTGCCCTCCTGACAATGCATCCCCAAGATAAATTGCAGACAAAATAGCCGCAGAAATAGTTATCAATATCCACAAACCAATTGTAATTAAAGGTTTAGTTGCAGAAAATTTAACTATGCTTGTCAACGATATATTCATTTCATATCCTTAAGATTAAAGTTCATACCATCAATATTAATGGCTTGTTGTATATACAGAACAACACATTTGCATTCAGGAATTTTATGCCTATACAATTAGGCTTAAAGTCATTGTATAGGCATTAGACCATATTTATTTTTAAACCAAATTAACATTACACCTAATTTTAATATTATGCAACATTGTTGTATATATTAAACATAATGTAATTTTAAACTTTAGAATTAAAATTTAATGTCTTAGATCTTAGTGGAAAATACGATTCTTATTTTATTTTTGCTCTGATATCATTAGATAGTGAAAATAAATGGAGACTTATGACTAAAAAAATACTTTTAGGAATAAAAAAGGAAGATGATTCCTCCGAGAATCGCGTTTCTATAGTTCCAAAAGACATCCAAACAATTATCAATCTAGGGGTGGATGTGCTTGTGGAAAAAAATGCTGGTGCTAAATCTGGTTACACTGATGAAGAATACAGTGCTGCTGGAGCCAAAATAGTAACAAAATTCCCAAGCAAAACAGATATCGTAACATCAGTAAATGCTTTTTATAATCCGGATTCTAATTTTATAAAAGATACTCATTTAATATCTATCAGCGACGTAAAAACAAACCCTAAAACTGTTGAAATTTGCAAATCCAACAAAGTGTCTCTGTTTGCTATGGAATTAGTGCCCAGAATAGCAAGAGCTCAAAAAATGGATGTTTTATCTTCTCAAGCGTCTATAGCTGGATATAGAGCCGGATTACTCGCAGCGACATCTTTAAAAAAATATCTCCCATTAATGATGACAGCTGCAGGCACTATCCCACCTTCTTCCATTCTTGTGCTAGGAGCTGGAGTAGCCGGCCTTCAAGCAATTGCAACAACTAAAAGGTTAGGCGCAGACGTAACAGGATATGACATAAGAATGGCGACTGGAGAGCAAGTAAAATCATTGGGAGCTAAATTTATATCTGATGAAGTATCTGATGATTTTGAAACAAAAGGTGGATACGCTAAAGAGCAATCTAAAGATACAAAAGCTCTTCAGTTAGAATTTTTAAAACCGCACATCTTAAAATCAGATGCGATTATAACAACAGCAGCGATACCTGGCAGAAAAGCCCCTACACTAATCGAAAAAGATACCGTCGAAAAAATGAAACCTGGAAGTGTCATAATAGACATATCGGCTCCATCTGGAGGAAACTGCGAATACACAAAACTGGGAGAAACAGTAACAATTAATGGAGTATTAATCCATGGCCCAGAGAACCTCCCTTCTGAAATGGCTTATGATGCTTCACAAGTATATTCTAAAAATGTGTTAGCTTTGTTGGAGCTTATAATTAACAAGGAAACCGGTCTATTAGACATCAATGTAAAAGATGAAATAATTGATGCGATGTTAGCATTTATAAATGGGGAATCAAGGTTAGAGAAGTAATAAATTGGAATTAATACCTTTAATAATAATTTTTGTTTTAGCTATATTTATAGGATACGAGGTAATAACTAAAGTACCTCCAACTCTACATACCCCATTAATGTCAGGATCTAATGCAATATCAGGAATAGTAATTGTTGGTGCAATAATAATTGCTTCCAATATTAACTCCACGATTGGCACTATTTTTTCAGTTGTCGCAATTGCACTTGCAACTATAAATGTAGTTGGAGGATTCTTAATAACAGACCGAATGTTAGCCATGTTCAAAAAAAGTAAAAAGTAGGGCTACACACTGTGATAGACATATCAACAAATATTGAAAATGTTCTTTACCTAATATCAGGTTCAATTTTTATAATTGGATTAAAAAAATTATCTTCTCCTCGAACAGCGAGAAATGGAAATAGGCTTTCTGCTTTAGGAATGCTGATTGCTATCATTGCAACAACCTTAAAATATACTGACATAAATATCGAATGGATACTTGTAGGACTGATAGTAGGGGCGACAATAGGATCAGTACTTGCTAGATATGTAGAAATGACTGCAATGCCGCAGCTTGTAGCACTATTTAATGCTTTTGGAGGAGCTGCCAGCGGATTAGTCGCAATGTACGAAGTCCTTTATTCCGCTGATCCCAGTAGTGAAATTTTCACATTAGCGGCAGTTTCTTTTGCAACTATAGTTGGAGCTGTTACCTTAACCGGTTCATTTATAGCATTTGGAAAACTTCAAGGAATAGTCACTACCAAACCAGTACTTCTTCCAATAAGAAATATAATAAATTCGATTATTGCCATAGCTATGATAGTTATTGCAATAATGATGTGTTTGGCAGAAACGGATACTTCAAATTACCTGTATGCATTAGTGGCATTATCGTTATTATTTGGAATTCTTATTGTTATACCTATTGGGGGCGCAGACATGCCTGTAGTTGTAGCCCTCCTAAATTCATATTCTGGTATTGCTGGCGCAGGTGCCGGATTTGTATTAGGAAATCCCTTACTAATTATTGCCGGATCACTTGTAGGTGCGTCAGGGTTAATACTTACAAGAATAATGACCAAAGCTATGAACAGATCACTTATGAATGTAATGTTAGGAGGATTCGGTGCCGAGAGTTCCGGTTCTTCTAATCAAACAACAGAAGATCGTCCTGTAACATCGGTATCTAGCGAAGACGCAGCGATGATATTAGCATATTCTGAATCAATAATATTTGTACCAGGATATGGATTGGCCGTTGCGCAAGCCCAACATCAAATAAATGAACTAGCAAGTTTATTAAAAGATCGTGACATATCTGTCAAATATGCTATACATCCTGTAGCAGGAAGAATGCCTGGACACATGAATGTATTACTAGCTGAAGCCAATGTTCCATATGATGAGCTAAAAGATCTAGATGAAATAAATTCAGAATTTGACAGGACTGACGTAGCGATTGTTGTTGGTGCTAACGATGTAACAAACCCGAGTGCCAGATCTGATAAAGATTCCCCCATATATGGCATGCCAATATTAAATGTTGATAAAGCTAAAACAGTGATTGTGTTAAAACGTTCTATGGCTTCAGGATTTTCTGGGGTTCAAAATGATTTATTTTTCTTAGAGAAAACAAATATGTTATTTGGAGATGCAAAAGATTCCATAGAGGGAATGATTAAAGAAGTTCGTGAAATAGATTAGTCTTGATCGCTCAATATCAAATCAGAAAGTTTCTCTGCAATCATTATTACACTTGCATTTGTATTAGCACTTACCACGTCTGGCATTATTGAAGCATCTATTACTCTCAAAGAGTCAATTCCATAAATTCTACCTTGATGGTTCACAACAGCCATATCGTCATCTACAGGTCCCATTTTGCAAGTTCCAGATGAATGGTGAGCCGAACAAACCACAGATTTAATCCATCTATCTATGGCTTCGTCAGATTCAATCTCTTCATCTTTGGGATAAATTCTTTTTTCTATAATATTTTTATATTCTTTCATGTCAGCAATTTTCAAAATAACCTTTACCCCTTCTCTCATTCGTCTTATATCTTCTTCTAATTCTAAATACCTATAATTTAATATAGGTTGCACTTTAAAATCATCTGATTGTAAACCCAATTCTCCTTTTCCCAAGGCTTTTTGAAGGATAACACCTAACCCAAAGCATGAATCATCTACGTCTGCAGATATATACGCTGGCACATGCTCACTATTCATTTTAAGAGGTTGAATCGAGACATCATTTCTTAAAGTTGATTCAGAGGATGTATACCTAGTAATAACTTGTGTATGTGGAACCGATCTATCAGGATTAGAAATATTAGAATCAAACAATACGAAAGCTATAGGGTGATCTCTAAGGTTTTGCCCAACTCCCGGTAAATCTTTTTTTAAGTCTATCCCAAACTCAGCTAAATGATCTTTGGGACCTATACCAGAAAGCATTAATAATTGAGGTGAATTTATTGCTCCCCCACATAATATAATTTCACTTCCGTATACTTCAAAAATTTCCCCAGATGTTTCTACTTCAACTCCATAAGCTTTAGAGTTTTTAATAAGAATCTTCTTCACAAATGAGTCCCCACGTATTGTCAGATTGAGTCTATGCCTAGCCATTTCCAGATATGTAATTGCTGCACTCATACGAATGCCATCAATATTATTGACTGTCATGGGACTCGCCCCTGTAGAATCAGGAAGATTATAATCTTCACAATAAGGGAAGCCTAACGAAACGCAGGCATCAATAAAAGCTGAATTAATATCAAGCAATTCACTCCTGTCGTAAACTTTTACAGGTAATGGCCCATCTCCGCCATGAAAATCATCTGAACCATAATTTAGGTTAGTTTCTAATTTCCTAAAATACGGCAAAACATCTTTATATGACCAGCCTTCATTTCCGAGTGAAGCCCATTCATCAAAATCTTCCGGAATTCCTCTTAAGAATATTTGTCCATTAACAGAGCTAGAACCTCCGATTACTTTTCCTCTTGGCAAAGGAATCGGCTCCCTATCAGGCATTGGGATAGATTCATATCCCCAAACATATTTCGTACCATAAGATGCAAGCCAAGGATTATTACCATTTTTAATATCATCTGGATAGTAATCAAACTTAGAAAAATCAGGACCAGCTTCTAACAATAAAATAGATTTCCTTGAATCTTCAGACAAACGAGATGCCAAAACTGATCCAGCAGATCCTGCTCCAATTATTATAAAATCATATTTCATTTAGATAACCTCGTAAATAATTTTACAAAAGTTGATAATAACAATAATGGATATTCTTTTCACTATATTTGAGACTGAGTTAGGATGGATTGGTTTGGAAAAAACTAACCATGGAATCAGTTTGGTAACTTTTCCTCAAAAAAGTAAATCAAAATGTAAATCTTTAATTGGAACAGTTAATAAAATTTCAAATAAATCATGTTCAGAGTTATCATATATAAAAGATCAGATATCTTTATATGCTTCTGGGGTAAAAGTTGATTTCAGTTCAGTAAAACTAGATTATACTGGGCACACAAAATTCTCAAAAAAAACATTAGAAGCTTGTAGAGACGTACCATTTGGAGAAAGAAGAAATTACAAATGGTTAGCCAATCAGTCAGGTTCAGCGTTTGCATATAGAGCTGTTGGGCAAATAATGGCTAAGAACAAGTTTCCAATTATTGTTCCTTGCCACAGAATAGTAGGGTCAACAGGAAAATTAACAGGGTTTCGAGGGAAAAACAACGATCTAGATATGAAAATGAAATTCCTAAATCTAGAACAAAATATCAAAACATAAGACTTTGAATTGAAACTTTGCCATAATTACCTAAGATCTGATTTAGCTCATCTTCTAAGTCTTGTGTTACCTGCACTTTTACTGGCTGCCAATCCATAATAATTAAAGTAGAGTCTGTTTCTATCTCCAATCCAACGTCATCGTTCCCTAAAGAATTTAAGAGAGCCGTCTTGATATCATCTATTAGAATTTGATCTTCAGAAATATTTCCTGATTCTTTAATATGAAGGATTAATTTCTTCTTAGAAGTACCATTAGAGGTAGATAAGTCTGATTTACTATTTTTATCAGTAGTTTCTTCAGAAATAGAACGGGTAACCTGATTAGTAATTTCATCATTTGGAGTATTATTTGTATCAAGCATATCTTTTAAATTTAATTCCTTTGCAGTTTTCACATTAATAGTTGATTCACCTGATCTATCTCTTAATAATCCTGTAATAGTTAAGAGTCTTCCAGGTTCCCACAGGGAAGTAGTTTTCCCTAACGCGTCTTCCCATACAACAAGTTCTAAACTTCCATCTAACATTTCTAAGGTAACAATTTTAAATGGTCTTCCATCCCGTGTAGACCTATCAATAATCGTAGAAACTTGGCCTGCCACTGAAATATTTTTTGAAGTTTGAGTAGCATCAAGTTGTGAAACCATCACAACAATCTCTTCATTTAAAACAGATAAAATATTGGATAAATGATTAGTAGAAGACAAACTAATACCCATCATTTCTACTTCCCATATTCGTTTTTGATGATCATTCGTATTTATTAAAGGTAATTCAATAGCAGTTAAGGAAGAGTCCGAAGAATCCCCTAATAAATCAAACATAGACGTTTGATTTGAATTTCTTAAATATTGCTCATTTTGACCTAATGAAATAATTTTTGTTGAAGATTCAAACAAAGCACCCCTATCTCCAAAATCGTCAAATCCACCTGCCATAATTATACTTTCAACAGCTTTCTTATTTAGGTTAGCAAAATCACTGTTTTTACAAAAATCCTCGATCGAAGAAAATTCCCCATAGGCATTTCTGGAATTCAGCATAGGCTTCAAAGCTTCTGAACCCACATTTTTTATTCCCGCTAATCCAAATCTAATTGATTTTTTATTATCTATATTTTCAATGCTAAATCTAATATCACTCTTATTAATATTGGGGGGCAAAATATCAATGCCCATACGCCTACAATCTGCTATAGCTGAAATCAGCCTATCTTTTTTATCAATATATGAATTCATAAAAGCAGCCATATACTCTTCTGGATAATTCGATTTTAGATATGCTGTCCAATATGAAACTAATGCATAACTAACACTATGAGCCTTATTAAATGCATATCCTGCAAATGGTTCAATAAGAGTAAATACAGCCTCCGCCAAATCATTTGAATATCCTTTATTCAAAGCGCCTTTCATAAATTTATCTTTTTCTTCAGCCATAATTTCAGGGACTTTTTTACCCATAGCCTTACGAACAATATCAGCCTCACCTAATGAATATCCTGCAAATTCTCTTACTATATGAAGAACTTGATCTTGATATACAATAACCCCATAAGTCTCTTGCAAAATATCTTTAAGCCCTGAATGAATAAAAGTAACTTCTTTTCTACCATGCTTAGCGTTTATAAAGGTTTCTATATGATCCATAGGACCAGGCCTGAAAAGAGCGATCATAGCAGCTATATCATTTATTGTATTGGGCTTTAATTCTTTAATATGTCTAGTCATCCCGGCACTTTCAAGCTGGAATATCCCCACAGTTTCTCCTTTACCCAATAAATCGAACGTAGACTTATCATTCAAAGGAATATTATCTAAAGTAAGTTTTACGCCGTGGTTGGATTCTATCAATTTAAAAGAATCAGCTAAAACAGTAAGGTTTACTAATCCCAAGAAATCCATTTTCAGCAACCCTAGATCAGCTATTGGGGCCATCGCATACTGTGTCATAACAGCCCCCTGGTTATCTCCCCGTGAAGTAAACTCCAAAGGAACTACTTCATCTAAAGGCTCTTTTGATATGACCACTCCAGCAGCATGTAGGCTTTTATGCCTAGTAACACCCTCTAATTCTTTTGCAGTGTCTATTAATTTCTTAACACTATTGTCTGAATTATAAATATCATTTAGAGAGTCGCTTTCTTTCAATGATGTTTCTAAATCTATATTCAGTTTTTCAGGTATCATTTTTGCAACATTATCTACATTAGCTAATGGAATACCTAAAGCTCTGCCAGCATCTCTTACGGATTGTCTAGCTCCAAAAGTTCCAAAAGTAATAATATGCGCTACATGCTCTCTCCCATATCTTTGAGCACAATAATTTATTACTTCTTGACGCCTATCATCCTGAAAATCCATATCAATATCAGGCATTTCTTTACGTTCAATATTCAAAAATCTCTCAAAGACCAAACTAAAAGGCATAGGATCCACATCAGTCACCCCAAGACAGTAAAGAACTAAGCTGGCCGCTGCGCTTCCTCTAACAGTAAAAAATATATCATTTTTCCTTACAAATTTAGCTATATCCCAGACAACCAAAAAATATTCGGCAAATCTTGTTTGTTTGATAACTTCTAACTCATACTCTAATCGTTTTTTATAAGTCTCCGAAGGTGAGTGAATTAATTTCTGAAACCTTTCTAGACAAATCTGAGCTAAATAATCATCAGATGTCATTCCATCAGGAACAGGAAACTCAGGCAACCTTGCTTGAGAAAAATCTAAGTTAAGATCACACATTTCAGCAATCAATTCTGTATTAGTAATAGCTTGGGGGATTTCTGAAAATAGTTCTAGCATTTCTTCATGAGACTTCAAATGGTAGGTGTTGTCTTCAAATCTCATTCTATTAGGATCATCCACTTTCGTATTAGTTTGAATGCATAGCAATACATCATGGTTAACAGAATGCGATTGTAGAATATAATGTGAGTCATTTGTTCCTACAATCGGTATATTTGTTTTTTTGTTTAATTCTAATAATCCTTTATTAATATCAGGTAGTTCAGGGATTCCTGCATGATTCATAATTTCTAAAAAATAAGACTCAAAAATATCTTTGTACCAAGAAGCTGTTTCTAGAGCTTCATCTTCCCTACCTTGAGCTATAAGCCAGGGGACTTCTCCACTCGGGCATCCAGATAAAACAACGAGTCCTTCACTATATTTTTCTAGGATCTGTCTATCAACTCTAGGTCTTTTATAATATCCTTCGAGATTTGAAGCCGTAACCAACTTTACTAAGTTACGATAGCCAATTTCATTCTTGCTTAATACAGTCAAATGGTGAATCTTGTCACTAGGATTACGATCAAACCTACTGCCGGTAGCAACATACATTTCGGCGCCAATAATAGGTTTTATTTCTGATTTTTTTGCCAACCTATAAAAATCAATAGCGCCATACATGCCACCATGATCTGTAATAGCAAGAGCATTCATATTTAATACTTTTGCTCTATGCAAAAGAGGTTCTAATTTAGCCAACCCATCAAGCATGCTATATTCAGTATGTACATGTAGATGTGTGAACAAAAAATTACCTCTAAATTTTATTTATAGATCTCTAATAGAGATTATGTATGGATTATGGTCATATGTGCAAGGTGTCTTGATAACAATTGAATGATAAATACAAAAAAAAGAGGCCCTCAATTGAAGGCCTCTTAATAGGGTCAGAACTATATCTGAAAAAATTAATAACCCATTGGAGGCATTGGAGGAGCAGGAGGAGTTTCTTCTGGGATATCACTAATAAGCGATTCAGTTGTCAAAACCATTGCGGCCACACTAGCTGAATTTTCTATAGCAGCTCTTGTAACTTTAGCTGGATCCATAATACCTAATTCAAGTAAATTCCCATATTCACCTGTTTCTGCATCATAACCATAATCGCCTTCACCTTGTTTAGTTTTATCTAAAACAACTTCTCCAGACACCCCTGTATTTTCTGAAATCAACATAAGAGGCTTTTCTAATGCTGCCTTCAAAATGTTTACTCCAGTTTGTTCATCTCCTGATAATTCAACAGAATCTAATGCCTGAGCAGCCCTTATAAGTGCAAGTCCTCCACCGGGAACAATACCTTCTTCAACAGCTGCTCTCGTAGCAGATAGAGCATCTTCAACTCGGTTTTTCTTTTCTTTTAATTCAACTTCAGTAGCTGCTCCAACCTTAATAATAGCAACACCACCAGAAAGTTTAGCAAGGCGTTCTTGCAATTTCTCTCTATCAAAATCAGATGTTGTTTCTTCAATCTGAGCTCTTATCTGATTAATTCGACCCTGAATATTCGAATCATCACCATGACCTTCTACAAAAGTTGTTTCTTCTTTACTAGAAACGACTCTTCGTGCTCGACCTAGATCTTCAACAGTCACAGAATCTAGCTTTCTACCAACTTCTTCACTTATTACAGTGGCATTTGTAAGAATTGCCATATCCTCTAACATAGCTTTTCGCCTATCACCAAATCCAGGAGCTTTAACAGCTAAAATATTAAGAGTTCCTCGAAGTTTATTTACAACTAAAGTAGCCAAAGCTTCACCTTCAACATCTTCAGCTATAACCACAACATCTTTACCTATCTGCAATATTTTTTCTAATGCAGGTAGCAAATCAGATACCGCTGATATTTTTTTATCTGTAATCAATATATATGGATTATCTATTGAAGTTTCCATTCTATCCTGATCAGTAATGAAATAAGGAGAAATATATCCTCGGTCAATCTGCATACCTTCAACAAACTCTTGTTCGTAATTAAGGCCTTTTGATTCTTCTACAGTAATAACCCCGTCCTTACCAACTTTTTCCATAACGTCAGCAATTAGATTTCCCATTTCATCATCATGAGCAGATAGGGATGCTACCTGACCAATTTGTGTTCTTCCTTCAACAGAAGTAGACATATCTTGAACAGAACTACGAAGAGTTTCTACTGCTTTATCAATTCCTCTCTTAATAGCCATCGGGTTGGCTCCGGCAGCGATATTTTTAAAACCTTCGTGAATTATCGCTTGAGCAAGAACAGTAGCAGTAGTGGTTCCATCTCCAGCAACATCATTAGTTTTACTAGCAGCCTCTTTAAGTAGTTGAGCTCCCATATTTTCAAATGAATCTTCAAGTTCTATCTCTTTAGCTATAGTTACACCATCACTACATACTTGTGGTGGTCCAAATTTTTTATCCAATACAACATTTCTACCTCTTGGTCCTAAAGTAACACCAACGGTATCTGCCATAATGTCTATACCACGTTTCATGGCAGCTCGTGCATCTTCACTGAATGAAAGTTGCTTCGCCATTACTCCCTCCTAATCATTAATAAATTTATTTCTTAAAAAGAATATCGTCTTCTCTTAGAATTAAATATTCTACATCTCCTTGTTTATATTCAGTACCAGCATACTTAGAATAAACAACCGTATCTCCAACTTCCAATTCCATTGGTACACGATTACCGTCATCTGTCATACGACCTGGTCCTACAGCAATTATGGTGCCTTCTTGAGGTTTTTCCTTAGCTGTGTCCGGAATATATATCCCACCAGCACTAACTTGTTCATCACCCTCACTAGGCTCCACAACTACACGATTTCCAAGTGGCTTAAAAGCCGTTTTAGTAGCCATGAATAGACCTCCTAATTATTTTTAATTCACTTTCAAATTCATAGTTAATTTCAAAACATCGAGTATAAATGTTAAGCAGTGGGAAAAACGTTGTCAACACTTTGAAGCCAAAATAATCTTTTAATACTTTTTATAATACAAGTAATGCCTCTTTAACCTTAGATAATACGTCTCTAGGAAACCTTTCAAGATATGAATCTGAACCAAGATCAGGCATAGGAGGGTCTGGTACAGGGTGCAGCAAAACATATTCAAAATCTATCCCAATAGAATGACACTCTTTTAAGAAATCAATAATTTGATTTGAAACTTGATCTGAATTTCCTATAAAACAAAAAGAGTGCGCAAATTCATCTGGGATAAAATCCACCAATTTACCCGTATCTACTAAGTTAGAGGCATGATGGAAATCTGGAGCATTAAATCCTTTTGATTTATTCTTCTTATTTAATTCTATTAATTCTGGCCTCAATTCATCTGGATGTGGACCGGGCCAAGAAAATCCTAAATTATCAAAAAGATTGGGTGAATATTCATAATATCCTGCGGTAATAGATTTACCCATATGCATTGCAGATTCAGTATCGTCAGAAAATACAACATGGAAATCTGCGGCTAATTTAACTGATTCAGGGGTTTTGCCAATAGCTCTAGCCCCATCCCATATTTTTTCAACTGCAATCTCAACATTTTGCTTATTGGTGCCAACTCTAATGAATACTCCATCTGCTAATGCTCCTGCCATCTTTAATGTTTTAGGGCCAGCCGACGCAACCCAAACAGGAACCGGTTGAGCATGTGTTAATTTTGAAGGGATTGATGCCCCTAAATCAATTTCAGATCCTGACAATAAAGTTTTGATCACATATACAGCTTCTTCTAATTCTTTTACTTTCGCTGGCCTAAGCCCGGCAAGTCTCACTGCCGTATCTCCAACTCCCATACCCAAAACAGTCCGTCCAGGAGCTAGTTCGGCTACTGTAGATATGCTTGAAGCAGTAACAAAAGGTTTGCGAATTACAGGATTTGTCAATAAAGGGCCAATAGTTATGGAACTAGTATTTTGTGCAGCAGCTGATAATAGTACATAATTATCTCTTATCCTAAGAGGAGAATCGGGAAGAAATGCACAATCCCAACCTGCTTTCTCTGCACGTAAGATATCTTTAGCATAAGCTGAAACGGAACTCTGGTCGTGTCTGTTAAGTCCAAATTTCGGAATCATAAAACCAACCTATCCTTAAAAAAATGTGTTGTGAAATATTTTATACTATCGGAACTGGGCCCAGTCGCCTTTAAAAAATAATAATGGGGGGCCGTCAGACACAACGATATCATTAACTTCCCCAATGAATATAGTATGGTCACCTTCTTCATGCATATTGACAACATTACATTCCATAGACGCTAGTGAATTTTTCAAAAATGGCATACCTGAATCAGTAAAAATATATTGATCGTTTAGATTTATTTCATCGGATTTAACCTTTTTGGCATATTCCATAGCAATTTCTTTTTGGCTTTCAGACAAAATATTAATTACATATCTTTGAGTTTTCTTCATAATAGGATATGTATTAGTTTTATGGGCAACAGATACCATAACCAACATAGGGACCAAAGATATAGATGCAACTCCATTAGCCGTCATTCCATGTATCTCTCCATTTTCTTCTAATGTGTTAACTACACAAACACCAGTAGCAAAATTTCCCCAAGCCTGTCTAAAAAGTTCTGAAGTCATCTAAATTTGCACCTCATAGCAAAATTATTTCTACCATATTACAATCACACGCAATAGGCAAACCAATATAATTCGACTATTGCACCTTTTACAAAATCAAAATAGAATTCACTAGTATTTAATATAAAAAAGGGTGCCATGGCCACAAAAGCTTACATATTAATAGAAACATCCGTTGGGAGTACAGTTGATGTTTGTACTCAATTAAATACTTTAAGCGGAATAATTCTTGTTGATCCCGTAACTGGGCCCTATGACATAATAGCTATCATAGATACAGAATCTTTAAGTTCCGTAGGCGAAATTGTCACAAATGACATTCATAAAATTTCTGGTGTAGTAAGAACAGTAACCTGTTTATCTATATCTTGAACATATCATAACCATTAAAGGAATCAAATAAAGGAATCAAATCATGGATTTTAAATTTACTGATGAAGAAAATGCTTTTAGAAAAGAACTCCGTGAATGGCTAAAAATAGAACTTGCAAAGGCGCCAGATTTAAATGGCGGCAATAAGAGTGTAAAGGATAGATATCATGGAAATTCTGATGAAGAATGGGATTTCAATATGTCCATACGGAGTAAGCTTGCAGAAAAAGGATGGCTGACAATGGCATGGCCTGAAGAATACGGGGGTCAAGATGCATCTGCAATTAAGCAAATGATATTCTCTGAAGAAATGGCATATCACAGAGCTCCTGGAAGGGATAACTTTGGAACTAAAATGTTAGCTCCAACTTTGATGATTCATGGTACTGATGAGCAAAGAGCTGAATTCCTTCCGCCAATAGCAAAAGGTGAAGTGCAATGGTGTCAAGGATATTCAGAACCTGAATCAGGATCTGATCTAGCATCATTACAAACTCGGGCCGTTGAAGATGGCGATGACTTTATCGTTAACGGAACAAAAATATGGACATCAATGGCCCATCGAGCAGACCACATATTCTTAATGGCTCGTACTGACCCTGATGCTCCTAAGCATAGGGGTATAAGTTTCTTGCTATGCGATATGAGAGACCCTGGAGTTACTGTTAATCCTATAATCAATATGGCTGGATCTCATCATTTCAATATGGTGACATTCGACAATGTGCGTATCCCTAAAAAAAATCTTGTAGGAGAACTAAATAGAGGATGGTATGTAGGAGCAACACTTCTAGATTTTGAAAGATCAGGAGTCGATTATCCTGCCGAAGGTCAAAGAATGTTAGAAGACCTTATAGATTTTGCAAAAAACAACACTAAAAATGGAATTGCATTATCTGAAGATCCTTTAATAAAAGATAAGTTAGCAAACTTAGCTATCGAAGTAGAAGTATGTAAATTAATTTCCTATAACGTTGCATGGATGCAAAGTCAGGGCTTAGTGCCAAACAAAGAAGCTTCAATGGCGAAAATAAAAGGCAGTGAATTACAACAACACCTTAGTGAATTTGGAATGATGATGATGGGAATGCACGGACAACTTGAAAGTGGATCAAAATATGCTCCTTTAGAGGGTAGAATACTTCATCAGCATCTAATGAACACATCGTTAACAATATTAGCAGGTACTACAGAAATCCAAAAAGGGATCATTGCAACTAGAGGATTAGGCTTGCCAAGAGGTTAATTTTAACCTTCACGAAATTAGGAGAATTTAAATGGATCTTGGATTAAATGAAATCCAACAAATGTTAAAGACAAGTGCAAAAGAATTTCTAGATTCTGAATGCCCTGATACATATGTTAGAGAAATGGAAGAAGATGACAAAGGATATACTGACGATTTATGGCAGAAAATATCTGAACAAGGTTGGCTTGGATTAATAATACCTGAACAATACGGAGGAGCGGGATTAGAATTTCAAGACTTAATTGTTTTGTTAGAAGAAATGGGTCGATACATGCTACCAGGTCCTTATTTCACTACAGTTGTTTTAGGAGCAATGACTATATCGAATGCAGGATCTGAAGAACAAAAAAACGAATACTTACCTAGAATATCAGAAGGACAGATAATAGTAACACTTGCTCTAACGGAACCAGATGCTAGTTGGGACGCAAATGGAGTCCAATTAGAAGCAAGTGCCACAAGTAATGGATATACATTAAATGGCACAAAATTATTTGTACCATATGCAAATGTTTCAGACTATCTAATCGTAGCTGCCCGAACCGGAAGCACTGATACAGATATATCCTTATTCATGGTTCCGTCTTCTGCGTCTGGTATAAGCAAAACGGAATTAAAGACACTGGGCTCAGATAAACAATCAGAAATAATATTTAATAATGTTGAAATAAACAGTAGTAACATTTTAGGAAATGTAAATAGCGGCTGGGACACATTAGAGAAAATAACAAAATTAGCTGCAATAGGAAAATGTGCAGAAATGTCTGGAGCTGTACAAAATATTCTTGATATGACCGTAGAATACGCAAAACAAAGAACTCAATTTGGACGTCCGATAGGAACATTCCAAGCTGTTCAGCATCATTGCGCTAACATAGCAACAGAAGTAGAAGCATCAAGGCTTATGACTTATCAAGCAGGATGGGCTTTATCAGAAGGATTACCTGCCGATAAGGAAGTTGCTATGGCTAAAGCATGGGTTAATGAATCAGCTAAAAGGGTATGTGCATTAGGTCATCAAACACATGGAGCTATTGGATTTACAGAAGAGCATAATTTACAACTATATACAAAAAGGATAAAGGCTGCAGAGTTAATATTTGGAGATGCTCAATTCCACACCAACAAAATTGCTCACATCCTAGGTATATAAATAGGAAGGGGAAACAATGAGTGCAAATCTTTTTGACTTATCGGGGACAACAGCTTTAGTGACTGGTGGCAATGGAGGTATTGGATATGGAATCGCTAAAGGATTAGCTGATTGTGGATCAAATATAATTATTGCAGCTCGTAATTCTGAAAAAACAGAACAAGCTGTTGAAGAATTACAAAAGATCACTACAAATATAAAAATACATGGATTAACTGTAGATGTTGCTTCAGAAGATTCAGTTAACGAAATGGCCAAGAAAGCATTAGAGTTAACTCCTAGAATAAATATACTTGTAAACAATGCCGGCATTAATATAAAAAAGATTCCAATGGAATTATCTATTGAAGAATGGAATAAAGTTGTTCAGATAAATCTAACTGGATCTTTTTTATGTGCTAAGGCTTTATACCCAAACATGAAATCAAATGGTGGCGGAAAAATCATCAATATAGGTTCTATGACATCTGTATTTGGAGTCGAATGGGCTGTTGCGTACTCATCTACTAAAGGAGGCGTAGTTCAATTAACTAAAAGCCTTGCAGTTGCTTGGGCTAAAGACAATATTCAAGTAAACACAATTTTACCTGGCTGGATAAACACAGATTTGACAAAAGATACTGAAGCACAACAACCAGCAAGATATGCGCAAATTTCATCTAGAATACCTCAAAATCGTTGGGGAGAACCTGCTGATTTAGCAGGGACAGCAATTTTCTTATCTAGTAATTCTTCCAATTATGTAACTGGAGTGTCAATTCCAGTGGATGGTGGATATACATCTTTCTAATTTATTAAACTAAAGTTCTTTCAATAAAATTAAAAACCTTATTTTCCATATAAACCCTGTCAGTCATTCTAGTAGGCATATGTCTACTATGAGGAAATAAAAGAAGTTCATAATTTTTATTATTAGATATTAAAGAATCTAACAATATACTTGTGTGCCTAAAGTGCACATTCTCATCCAACAATCCATGAATCAGCAGTAATTTCCCCTCTATATTTGGAACATACGAAATAATACTAGATTTATCATATTCTTCTGAATTCACATTTGGATGACCCATATATCTTTCTGTGTAATGAGTATCATAATATTTCCAGGATGTTACCGGAGCTCCAGCTATGGCTGATTTAAATAATTTTGGAGCTTTTGCTAAGCACATTAAGGACATATAGCCACCATAGCTCCATCCGTATACAGCTATATTGTCAGGATCAGTAAGCCCAATATCTATTAAATGTTCTATTCCTTTTATTTGATCCTCTACCTCCAAATTACCCATATTATTTTTCAAATATCCTTCAAATTTAATCCCACGTCTAAATGTTCCACGATTATCCAATATGCATACTAAAAATCCATTTTGTCTCAACCTTTGTATTCGCATAGCAGAAGTTAATGAATACGAATTAGTTACTAGTTGTGAATGAGGACCTCCATAAACATACAATACAGTTGGGTAAGGAGGAGAAAATTTTCTAGCATCCGGTTTATATATAGCCGAATACAATTGATCATTAGACTCTGAGTCTAAAGTAATAATATTTGGTGGATTTAAATTAAAATTTGCAACTCTATCATCATTGATAATAATTGACTGTAAATCAAGAGAAACATTTTCTTTACAATTTAATAAAGAAAAAGAAGGCGGATCTTCAGGTGAACTTTGAATAATTGCTAACATCTTAGATATAGGGTCGAAAATAGCTGACGCAGTACCATTGGAAGATGAAATTTCCGTAATAAATTCACCATTAAAATTTATAGTATATATACTTTTACTAATAGCAGAATCTTTATTTGCGGCAAAATATATGAGCTTCTCATCCTCGTCTACACCTATGACAGAATCAACATGCCAGTCCCCTTTAGTTATTTGATAGTAAGAACAATCAGACAAATCATACATATACAAATGATTAAATCCTGTACGTTCAGAACTCCATATAAATTTACCATTAGCTAATTGTTTAAAAATATCTGTTATGTTAATCCAATAATCCGATTGCTCCTTTAGAATTACAGAATAAGTAGTAAGATCTTTAGCTACGTGCACTAGTTCCAAATTTGTCTGTTCTCTATTTTGAACCTGCAAAATCAGTGAACTATCTTCTAACCAAGAAAACCGCGGTAAATATTCATATTTTGATATATCGAACCATGCCACAGTTCCTTCAAGATCAACAACTCCAAAGCTAACTTTAGGGTTATCTTCTCCGGCAAAAGGATATTTATGTATTTCTTTGTTAATAGTTTTTGATGCAGAAGAGGCTAGGTGTTGAATAATATATTCAGGTATATGATTTGTATTAACTTGAGTAAATGCTATTCGTAAGCTATCAGGACTCCAAAAATACCCACTAAGTCTCTGCATTTCTTCTTGTGCGATGTAATCAGCTAACCCATTGGTAACACCTTGAGTTGCAGTATTAGTTATTTGATTTATCTCTGAATTAGAAATATTCATAACAAATATTTCACCCTCAGAAATAAAAGATATGTATTTACCGTCTGGGGATACTTTAGTATCAAGTAACTGGTATTTCTTATTATCTATTATTTTTTTGGGTTTAGATTTAACAGACTCAAAAAAATATATCGCAGTAGGCGTTGGTAAAATTATTTTATCTCCATTAACCCACTCGTATCGTGATATACCTTGTGACATTTGACGTAATCTTTGACGAGTAAGATCTTCTTCTATAGAACCTTCAGATAAGTTAAGATCCGAACCATCTGAAACCAATATTTCGGTTCCAGAATTAATATCGAAAACAAATAATGATTTTGAAGATCCTATATTAGTAGATTTGAGGTAGGCGAGATAATTCCCAGTAGGACTAAACTTAAGTGATGCTGGGGTATCCATACCGGGAGACGGAAAAAATACTATGTCTTCACTGGTAATATCCATACTAAAACTATGAATTTAAAGTCTCAAAAAATCAATTATTTTTTTTCGCAAGATCTGACAATATCTCATTTAAACTTCCTGAACGAAAGCCTTCCATATCTAAAGTAACGTACGAATAACCTATTTTTTTAAATTCATCATTTATTTCTGATCTAAGTGGTTCTGCAATAAAATCACCTAAATCAGAAGGATTTACTTCAATACGAGCTATAGAGTCATGATGCCTAACACGGATTTGTTTAAATCCTTTTGATCTTAAAAAATGTTCTGCTTTAGCAATTCTAGTTAAGGCTTCAACAGTAACTGTTGTTCCATAGGGAATTCTTGAAGATAAACAAGCCTGTGCCGGTTTATCCCATACTTCTAATCCCATACTTTTTGACAGTGTCCTAATATCTTCTTTTGTTAATTCTGCCTCAACAAGAGGACTTCTGACGCCATACTGTTTAGCTGCATCTATACCTGGCCTATAATCACCTAAATCATCTTTATTCGTACCATTTAAGACATAATTATAAGTTTCTGATTCAGCAAATTTCATCAAATGTGAATAAAGCTCATCTTTACAGAAGAAACACCTGTCAGGATTGTTAGCTTTATAATCTTCACGCTCTATTTCGCTTGTTTCCACTTTGCGGAAATTAAGATTTAACATATCAGCTAATTCCTCTGCATCGTAAAGTTCCGAAGGAGCTAAACTAGGAGAAACAGCAATAACAGCTAAGGATTTATCACCTAATACCTGATTAGAAATGGCAGCAAGAAAAGCGCTATCAACACCACCTGAATATGCAACTATCACAGACTCCATATTAGATAGTATGTTTATTAATTTTTCACGCTTAGCGTCTAGTGTGATTGTATCAGTTTGCAATAAATTAATACTCCTAAATTATCATACTACTGGCAATCATATACTTAGCTCATCATATCTTCAACAATTTTCCTCATTTGATCAGAGTAATATTCATAAGATCTATTTTGATATTTAAGTATAGATTGTGACTCTTCAGTATCATACCAATGATTCCAACCAGAAGTTTCTCTATAATTCGCTAGGTTAACAGGGGCTCCCATAAAGGTAAAGAAATCTTCTACATATTTCTTTCCATTATGTCTCCAGGTATCCCCACCCGCTATATTAAATACATTACCCACTGCAGCTTCAGCATCAACAGAATTTCTTATAGCATCCGCTACGTCATCACGATGAACCATTTCAACTTTTTGCTCTGCAGTAAATGGCCATGGGTCAGCGGGTTCTATAAAGGCAGGCACAGCAATGCTGGCTATCCTCAAGACAACATATTTAACACCTGAAGATATAACTAATTTTTCACCTGCGATCTTACTGTCAGCATAAACATCAATAGCTTTTTGTGGATGATCAACAGTTACTGGATCTTTTTCTTTAGAAGTATCCCCATAGGTACTTATTGAAGATGTAAATACAATTGTTGCATCTTTAGCAACTTCTTTCATACTACTCAAAATATTTTGAGTTCCTTCAACATTAACCTTAAAAGTAAAATCTCTGTCTTTTTCACTATTAGGAGGCAATATAGCAGCTAAATGTAGTACACACCTAACTCCGTCAACAGCTTTTTTAACAGATTCAGGATCAGTTATATCACCTTTAAATATTTCAACATTAGATTCACCTTCGAGACCTTCAAAATCCATAAAAGGTAAATCAAAAATACGAACAGGTATATTATCAGCTAGTAGCATTCCGGCTAACTGTCTACCAACACTTCCCGCTCCTCCGGTTATTAATACAGGTTTCATTATGTTAATATCGTTCCTTTCATTCCAGCTTTTTCAATTAAAGTCTGTGAACTCGCAATCAATGTGTCAATTGATCCCGAAAATGAATCCCAATCTCCTGTATCTTTATGATTTAACAGTTCTGTGGCATCCCTAAGAACTGTTCTAGTTACCGGAACGCTAGGCATTGTTTTAAAGAAAAAAGTATTACTGATGTCATTAAATTTTTCAACGATCTCAACAATAGAGGTTTCCCAAGCTTCATTTTGAGAGCTTAATCCATCTGAAATCTTATTGCATAATTCTATAGACTCTTCAAGCATTTCTTGTCCTGACTGTGGCATATTAATCTCCTAAATTTTTTTATATAAAAAAAGGGCGACCAAATAATGATCGCCCTTATTTTAGCCTAAAAGCACTAATACTTCTAGACAGTAAAGCTATTAACTATCCAACGAAGTAGTAGTTTCTTTAACTTCTATTACTTCGACTTCATCTTCATAATGTTTTTTAACTTTATCCAAATCAACAACGTCAACCCTGTGGTAGCCTTTGCCGTCGTGCTTATCATATGGGAATGGTTGGAATTTTTCGAATACATCAGCAAATCTCTTGCGACTTGGCCTTGTATCATAAGGGAATGCTCCTGCACCAGGTGTTGGCTCACATTCTATCAGCTTGTATTCCCTATTACCTAATCCGTTTTCGTGTCCGGCATTAATACTTGAAACTTCACTCTGACCATGGAAAGTAGCTGAAGCAGCTTCAAATTTCCTGTCACCTACATGATGGGCTTCCATCATATGAGCTGCAGCTCCGACAGTACCTTCTGTCTGTCTAGCTTTATCCACACAAGCCATATCAATAGCTACAGGATCTTTACTAGCAAAAATTCCTAAGTGAGGAACTATTGGAATATCGGCAAATCCGGCGCAGTCACACTTTGGTGAAATATCCAATGCCATATTAATATACCCAACTTTACCTCTACCTACTGCTTTCTCTACCCCTAAACACGCATCAGCAATAGCTGCATCAACAGCATCAAATTGCTGAGGAGGTATATCCATTAATCCTCTAGGGCCAAGAACACCAAAGCATCCTAGACAGTTAGCACAATTTTCGGAATCCCATTCAAGTTCATCTTTATCATTAATACTATATAAATTAAAAGGACAACAATCTTCAATGATCTCCCAATCTGGAGTATTCGCTTTACCTTTAAAGTTCTCTGGGTGCAATACACCTGCTGCACCCAGTCCATATGTTGGATGTCCACCCATATGAACGTTAAATTTACCTCTTTTAGATTGAGCTCCAATACCTAAATTCTTAAGAGCTCCACCGATAACTCCCATTGGATGACCTTTAAAGTGAGTTAACGCAATTAAAACATCAGCGGCCGCAATAGCTTGTGCCACATAAGCTTCTTTTAATATAAATCCTTCTGGAATGTCTACTCTGAAATCACTAGTTCCAATATACCCATCAGCAGAAATAAAAGGACATCCCAAAGCTGCTGAAGTAAATCCATTTCGCTCTGCAGTCAGTAAAAGATCTAATTCTGTAGCTCTAGAACCAAATGGCGAATATGTCAAAGTAGTTGTATCGCACACAAAAGGCCGACCACCTAATTCTTTAATTCTATCCGCTAATGTCCTAGCGTATACTGGTCTCAAATAAGCCGAATTGTTCCATTCCCCGCAATGAAGCTTAATAGCTACTACGTCATTAGGCTTTATAAGCTCATCTAAACCTGCTTCATCAAAAACTGTAATCATTTTTGCTGGCAAAGAAGTTTCAGGGCTTTCTGAATGAGCATCCATATAATAAACTTCTGATGGTGCTACCATGAGTAATCCTCCAAATTCAAATTCAAATTCATCTGTAAAATAAACATATCCACACAATAATACAATTGTACAAGATGAGAGTAGCATTCAGACAGTAATGTGTCAATTATTTTGATCTTTTTCGATTATAATAATTAATATAAAGTTAGGAGAAAAATATTATGTTCAAAAATGCCGAATTATTCCCTATGAATACATCTGTAAACGCATCAGGCAATTTAGAGATAAATGGATGTGACGCATTAGATTTAGTAAACCAATTCGGAACTCCCCTATATGTATATGATGAAAATACGATACGCCATATGGCTAGGTCATTTATAAAGGAATTCACAGATTTATACCCAAACACTTCGGTATCTTATGCTTCTAAGGCATTCCTAAATAAATATATCGCACAAATTGCTAATGAAGAAAACCTGTGGCTTGATGTTGTATCTGGAGGAGAAGTGGCAGTAGCTCAATCTGCAGGATTCCCAACTTCTAAAATGGATTTCCATGGGAATAATAAAACTCCTGGAGAACTATCGGATGCTATTGATCTGGGAGTTGGCACAATAATAGTAGATGGTTTTCACGAACTAAATTTGTTAAATGAAATAGCAAAATCAAAAAATATTACTCAAGGAATATTATTACGTTTATCCCCATCAATAGATGCACATACACATGGCCACACAACTACAGGAATATTAGATGTCAAGTTTGGGTTTTCAATCGAATCCGGAGAAAGTAGTATAGCAATAAAACAAGCTCTTCAGTCTTCAAACCTAGATTTAAGGGGAGTTCATTTCCATCTAGGGTCCCCAATATATGAACTCGAGCCATATTCAAAAGCAATTGATAGAGTCTTGGAATATCTATATCCATTCATAAAAGATGAAGGCCTTGATTTACGAGATTTTAGCCCCGGCGGGGGGTTCGCCATAGGATATGAAAACAACAAATTACCTCCTCCAATTTCAGATTACGCTAAAACTATTACGCAATCGCTAATACAAAAATGTGATTCACTCAATATAAATCACCCTAGATTAATAATTGAACCAGGAAGATCAATTGTAGGGCGTGCAGGGGTAGCCTTATACACAGTTGGAGTTATAAAAAACATACCTTCTGTAAGGACTTATGTTTCACTAGATGGCGGAATGGGAGATAATATCAGACCAGCTCTATATGATTCAAAATATGAAGCTGTTGTAGCCAATAAAATGGATTCACTAAATTTATCTTCCGTTGAAACAGTAACTCTTGCCGGTAAATATTGTGAGTCAGGGGACTTGCTAGTGAAAGACATTAGTTTGCCAAAAATAGCCTCTGGGGATGTTGTTGCAATACCAGCCTCAGGAGCGTATTGCTTTGCCATGTCAAGTAATTACAATATGAATCCTAGACCTGCAATAATAATAATAAGTAATGGTAAACCCAAGCTAATAAGAAAGCGTGAAACTTATGAAGATCTAATGGCTTTGGATGTTATATAACATTAAATACTTGTCAAATTCTAGGTCAAACTTTTAGATGAATTATAAAGAAGCTCCAGCGACATATGCTTTATTGTCAATAATCATATTTATTTGGCTTATTATTGAACTTCTAGGTAGTTCTTCAAATCCTGAAATGTTACGGAATTTTGGAGCCATCAATTATATAGACATTCGAACGGGTCAGTATTGGAGATACTTAAGTGCAATCTTCCTACACATAGGAATAATGCACTTACTAGTAAACTCAATCAGTTTATTCATTTTAGGAAGTTTATTGGAAAAACTTTTAGGTTCGTACAAATTCATTATTATTTACATGTTTAGCGGAATAGGCGGGAGCTCATTTAGCTACGCCATGATATCGCCTTGGGCAGTAGGAGCAGGGGCAAGTGGAGCCATATTTGGATGCCTAGGTGCCCTTGGAGTCTTCTTCTTGTTAAATAAAAATTCTTTAGGCAGAAGTGGCAAAGAAAATTTCAACGCAGTATTAATTATGGCAGTTATAAACTTCGGGTTTGGATTTGCTTTCCCAAGCATAGATAATTGGGCTCATTTAGGAGGATTTATATGCGGAGTGATAACATCTTTGGCGTTATCGCCAAAGATCAGGTTATTCCAATATTATGATCCTAATAACTCATCAAACCATACTATTAAGATAAGACAACTTATTCCTATCCCCTTAACAATATTATTAATTTATATACTCACTTGGATCGGAAATAGTAGATTCTAATGGTTATATTTATTTGACTTTTGAAGGTTTTTCAATTAATTGTTGAAGTCTCCTGCAGAAATTAGCTGCTACTGCACCATCAATTGCTTGGTGATCTACTGTTAAGCTTACAGTCATCATCTCTTTAATAACAATTTCATCTTTGACAACCACAGGTTTTTTCTGAGTTCTACCTATACCTAAAATAGCAACTTGCCCTTGGTTCAAAATAGGAGTAAACCCATCAACGGACCCCAGTACAGATATAGTAAATGTGCCTCCGCGCAATTGTTCAGATTTTAATTTCCCATCTCTAGCTTGTTCTGAAAGAGATTTAACTTCTTCAGATATTTCATTTATTGATTTGTTATTTACATCTTCGATAACAGGAACTATAAGCCCATCATCTAATGCAACTGCCATAGCGATATTAACCTTATCAAAAATAAGTATAGAGTCACTAGTGATCACGCTATTCATAGGAGGAACTTTGGAAAGAGCTGCCCCTGAAGCTTTTATGAGAAATGCGGTTAATTCCACACCAACATCCCTTCTATAAGATTGAGCATCTGTAACATCTACTTCGAAAAAGAATGATAATTGAGCGGAATCTTCTAAACTACGCTTCATATTTTCGGCAATAGCCTTTCTCATTCCTTTAATTTCAATAACTTGGTGTTCTTCTGGCAATCCGGCTGGAATCGATTCTTGAGTATCAGATCCAGATTCAGAAAATGCTCTAACATCAGCTTCTACTACCCTACCTCTTGGGCCAGTTGGAGTTACCAAACTTAAATCAACATCTAGTTTAGCTGCTAATTTTCTAGCACCTGGGGTGGAAGGAGTCATTTTAGAATCTTTTGAAACGGAAGTTTTTGTATTTGACTTCTTTGGAGAAGGTGAGATGTTTTCTGGAGTTGGTATCGATTCCTCAATCGGTGGTTTTTCACCTGAATCTAACAAATATCCAATCAAGTCATCAACAAGTACCGTTGAGCCATCAGAAACTAAAGTATGAAAAATGCCATTAGCAGCAGCTTCAAGCTCATAATTTAATTTTTCACTCTCAATTTCTAAAAGTACCTCACCCTGATTAACTGAATCACCTTTTGACTTAACAAAAGTGACTATGCCTTCTGTCATAAAATCTCCCAGTTTAGGCATAACTATACGAACTGCCATAAAAAACTCCTATCCTATAGTGTCTAAAGCGGCAGACACAACATTATTTTTATCTGGAACAAACAAAGGTTCAAGAGATCTACTGTAAGGAACTGATGTATGAGGAGGAGTCACTCTCTTTGGGGGAGCATCTAAATAATCAAAAGCTTCTTCCGCAATTAAAGCAGAGATATCGCCTGCTATACTGCAACGTGGATAATCTTCATCTACTATTACAACTTTTCTAGTTTTACGAACTGAATTTAATATAGCTTCATTATCCATAGGAGAAAGTGACAAAAGGTCTAGTACTTCAACTGAAAATCCTTGTGCTTCTAATTCTTGAGCAGCTTCCATACAAACTCGTGTGGTGTAGCCTATTCCTATTAAAGTTATATCGTCCCCTTCTTGCTTAATTTCAGATTTACCTATCTCAACGGTATATTGATCAGATGGAACATGGTCTTCAAATCTCAATCCCATCAATTGTCTATTATGAAAAAACATCACGGGATCATTATCTCTAATAGCAGCTGTCATCAGACCTTTTGCATTGTACGGATTCGAAGGAACCACACATTTCAAACCTGGAAAATGAGTGAAAATTGAGTACAGCGTTTCAGAATGTTGAGCTGCGTTTCCTGTACCTGCCCCTATTGCAGTCATAATAGTCATAGGGACTGTTACTTTGCCTCCAAACATATAGTGCATTTTTGCAGCATTATTAGTTATCTGGTCTGCACAAACTCCAAAAAAACTAACATACATTAAATCAATAACCGGCCTTAACCCTGTAGCAGCAGCCCCAACTCCAGCTCCCATAAATCCGGTTTCAGATATGGGAGTATCTCTAATCCTATCTCTACCAAAATCATTTACTAGACCTTTTGTTAAACGCATAGGACCACCCCACGCATCTTGAAAATCTTCTCTTTCCCCTCCACCACCTATATCTTCACCCATAACAATTACATTAGGATCTCTCTCTAATTCTTGTCTAAGGGCTTCATTAATAGCTTGTATAAACGATATTTGTCTTATTGCTTCTTTTTGTGTCATTTTAAATTCCTATTCTGAGTAAGATACATAAACGTCTTTTAATATTTCGTGAGCCTCTGGAAAAGGGCTATTTTCAGCAAATTCTGCCGCTTGACTTACTGCTTCTAGACATTGTTCATCAATTTTGTCCAATTCTTCTTTTGTAGCATATGCGCCATCTACAATATGTTCACGAGCATTTTTTATACAATCTCTATCTATATAATATTTTTGTTCTTCTTCTGACCTGTATCCAAGTGGGTCGTCCGCACCAAAATGCCCCATATAACGATAAGTTTGAGCTTCAATTAAAGTAGGTCCTTCTCCAGCTCGTGCTCTAGCAACCGCTTCTTTACCAACTTCGAACATATCTAAAATAGATTGCCCATCGACTGTAACGCCAGGTATTCCATATCCATCAGCTCTATTTGATACCGAGCCACCTGCAACAGTGTATTCAAATGGTGTGGACTCTGCATATCTATTATTCTCACATACAAATAAAACAGGTAAAGTCCATATCGCTGCTAAATTCATTGCTTCATGTAAAGCTCCTTGACTAGAAGCACCATCACCAAAAAATACAACACTCACACTATCCGTACCCTTATATTTTGCAGATAAAGCTACACCTGTAGCAACAGGAATGTTTGATCCAACTATCCCATTTGCCCCAAGCATTCCTTTGTCTATATCAGCAATGTGCATGGTGCCACCTTTACCTTTAGATACTCCTGTAGACTTACCAAGTAATTCGGCCATCATTTGATTTATATCTAATCCCTTTGCAATACAATGGTGATGACTTCTATGTGTACCTAAAACATAATCATCATCTCTCAGATGTGCGCAAATACCAGTAGGGACAGCTTCTTGCCCGACAGCTGAATGCATACCTCTTAGTTTGCCAGCATCAGCTTCACGTCTTGATTGTTCTTCAAATCTGCGTATGGTTACCATTTTTTCGTACATCCACAACAAAGATTCTCTGTTAATTTCAGGGTATGGCATATATAACCTCCAGATATTAAGGATTGCAAATTTATGACATTATATACCAATAATATGATTTTTATGAAATGAAATATAATTAAAATATACTAATTTATACATAATACTGATAAGGAGATAATGTGGGAGTTACAAAAGCAGTAATACCAGTTGCTGGACTTGGGACTCGATTCCTCCCAGCTACTCTTACAATCCCAAAATCTATGATACCTGTATTAGATAAACCTCCTATACATCATTGCGTAAAAGAGGCTTCAAGTGCTGGAATAGACCATGTTGTATTCATAGTATCGAAAGATCAAGAATCAGTTGCGAAATATTTTAAAAAACAACCTACATTAGAAAGAATATTGAAAAGTCGAAATCAGATATCTTTATTAGAATCAATTCAGGAAATATCAAAGCTTGCTGATATAAGTGTCGTAATACAAGAAAAACAATCTGGGTTAGGCGATGCTGTATTAAGGTCTGAAGAAATTATAGGAGATAACCCTTTTGCAGTTTTTTTGCCCGATGACCTTATATTTAGTAACACCTCTACGATAAAATCAATGATTGATATACATAATGAAAGAGGCGGAATGGTAATTGCATTAAAACATGTCCTTAAAGAACAAATTCCACATCTAGGAATAGTAGATATAACTAACAATGATAAATTTATTGAAATAAAACAAGTGATTGAAAAACCGGCATTAAAGGATGCTCCGTCAGATTTAGCTATAATTGGTCGTTATATACTCACGCCTAATATATTTCAGGCTATTAAAGCATCACCTCATGGAGCTTTAGGAGAAATCCAATTAACAGATGCTATCCAAAAACTCATCTCTTCTGTTCCATGTAATGGATATAAATTTCCAGGAGAACATTTTGACGTAGGTATACCTATGGGGATGCTCAAAGCATCAATATATGAATCATTAAGAAATCGTGAAACATCTTCTGAACTTAAAAAATGGTTGAATGAAATACTCTAACGCCAATAATATAAAATTACAGCTACTAAGCAAATCCAGGATAATATAACAGATTTCATAACTAAGTCTTTTACAACAATGATTTCAGGCTTCTCTCCTAAGTGTGAATTAATTACAAGATAGAAATATCTTCCCATTCCTGCAATCACTAATGGGACTGTCAGTATCATAGCATTATTATCCGGTAGATTAGACGCTGACAAGGTATACAAAATATAAAGTACAAAAGTAATGCTCATAACGACGGCTAAAATAATAATAGAATTTTTTTTACTCAATTTAGAATATCTTTCCAAAACCAATCTTTGATACAAAAAGTTCTCATCATTAGTCCATATTTCTGAAAATCTCTTGGAAACAGCTATAAATAAAGCCCCAAATAACATACACAAACATAACCAAATGGATACAGGCACATCAATTGCTATAGCTCCTGCTACTACCCTTATAACAAATCCTAACGCTATTGAAAAAATATCTAAAAACAATATCTCTTTCAATTTATAGGAATAGAATGCCATCAAAAGAAAATATGCACATACTGCTATTAACAGAATTGGATTAATAATTAATGAAATGGAAAATGAAATAACTATACAAACTATTGAAGAATAAATAGCCACCGATGTAGATAATTCTCCTGAAGCAATCGGCCTTTGTTTTTTAGTTGGATGCTTTAGATCATTTTTTTTATCTAAGACATCATTAATAAAATAAATAGCAATAGCAATAAATGTGAATGCTACAAATGACAATATCGCATTAACAAAAAGGCTAAGTACTAAGTCATATTCTATAAATGTCCATGATTCATTGAATGAGAATAGGACAGGAATAAAAACAACAAGGTTTTTTATCCACTGATTAGGCCGAGAGGTTATCAAGATATTAGAACACAATAATGCAAACTCCATAATATATGACTATAATTACAAAATTACCAAATATGATATCTTCACATTATGATGTATTGAAGATATAAAAAATATTAAGTTAGAGGTCAATTATGTCAGGACATTCAAAATGGTCAACTATAAAGCATAAAAAGGCAGCAACTGACGCAAAAAGAGGTAAATTGTTTACCAAATTATCGAAAGAAATAATTGTGGCTGCAAAACAAGGTGGAAGTGATCCCGAAATGAATTTCAGGTTACGGATGGCGATACAAATAGCAAAAGATAACAATATGCCAGCTGATAATATCGATAGGGCTATTAAGAAAGGAAGTGGAGAAGGATCTGAAGCAGACAGTATGTCAGAAATAACTTATGAAGGGTATGGCCCCGGAGGAGTTGGGATTATGCTTCAAACATTAACAGACAATAAAAACAGGACAGTATCAGATATTAGGTCAACCCTAACCCGGGCGGGGGGGAATATGGCTGAGTCAGGAGCTGTCGCTTGGCAGTTTGAGCAAAAGGGAGTAATCATAATCAATGTAGCAGAGTCTGAGTCAGAAGAAATAGCTCTTATAGCTATTGAGCAAGGTGCTATCGATTTTGAAACATATAACGGGACATTACATATCTACACTGAACCAGCTGATTTAGAAGATATTAGATCAATCCTAACTAAAAATGAATTATCAATAAATTCTACTGAATTATCAATGATACCAAGTAACACAATAATGTTAGAAAGTAATAAAGCGTTACAAACTTTAAAATTATTAGATACTTTAGAAGAACTTGAAGACGTACAAAAAGTATATTCCAATGCTGATTTCCCTGAAGAAGCACTATCAAATTTTGAAGTTGTATAAGTTAAACTAATGCGAGTATTAGGTTTTGATCCAGGAACTTTAAAAATGGGAGTTGGAGTAGTTGATTCTGAAAGCGGTGACCTTTCGACCCCTTACTATACATGTTTTACTGCTTCTAAAAATGATCCCATAGAAAATAGGCTTATGACTTTATTCACCCAAATAGACCAATTAATATCAGACGTTCAGCCTGATTCGATTGCAGTAGAAGATCCATTTGTATCAAAAAATGCTAAAACTGCTATCGCAATAGGACAAGCTCAGGCGACTGTCCTGATCGCAGGTTCAAAGCATGGAATACCTATAAGTAAATATGCACCGCAAGAAATTAAAAAATCTATCACAAATTATGGAGGGGCATCAAAAGATCAGGTAGGAGATATGGTCCAAATATTATTAGGGAATATAGATATATCTGGCCCAGATGATATTACTGATGCATTAGCAGTGGCGATATGTCATCATAATAGAATATTTATGGATCAATTTATAATGGAGTAATCATGTCTTATACTTTAGTTTCAAGCGTCAAAGGTCGCATTGAATCCATGACTGCTGAATATGTGGATATTTCTGTTTCACTCTTAACCTTAAGAATTATCGCTCCAACGTCTACTTTAGAGAATATAGGTCCAATTGGAACAATTACTTCTTTACTAACATCACTCCAAGTACGTGAAGACAGTTTGACTTTATATGGTTTTCTAACTGAAGATGACAGAGTAACTTTTGAAACTCTAATAGCTATAAATGGGGTTGGTCCTAAATTAGCTATAGCAATCTTATCTAAGTTTTCTGCATCAGCACTTGCAAACTTGGTCCAATCAGGAGACACAAAAACATTCACAACTGTCCCTGGTGTCGGAGGCAGAACTGCTAGCAGAATACTCTTAGAGTTAAAAGGGAAAATGGATCATATATGGACAATTCCTTATGAATCAGGTATTTCAGATGAAGTATTTGAATCATTAACTGCTTTAGGTTATTCAACCCAAGAAGCACAATCAGCAATCTCCGCAATAAAAGATAGCGAATTGTCAACAGAAGAAAAATTGAGACTATCTTTACAATTTCTAACATCTAGATAGGTTAATCGAATTGAATAATGACTACGACACATGGGCAGAGATCTATGATCAAATTTATAGTGACTTAACTGTTGATGTAGATTTTTACAAAAGATTAGCATCTCATAGCAAAGATAAAATACTAGAAATAGGATGTGGTACAGGTAGAATTACAATTCCCCTCGCTCAAGCAGGATTCAAAATAATTGGTATTGATTTATCAAAAAACATGATTTCCATATTACGAAATAAAATTAAAGAGTTTGATCTAAATATTTCGTGTTACGAAATGGATATGAAATATTTATCTCTAACTGAACAATTTGGATTAATAATAATTCCATTTAATGGTTTCCAGTCAATGCTGGACATTACCGAACAATACAAAAGTTTAACTTCAATTTATAAACATATGTCCTCTGGAGGAATCTTGGCATTAGATATGTTCAATGCTACAACTGATATGTTTGATCAAGATAAAAAAATATGGTACCAAGTCAAAGAAATATTTGACTCTAATAACAATAAAAACATGTTGATAAACCATTCTTCAAAATACAATCTAAACAATCAAACAATTTGCACTACACTTATGATGGAAGAAATAATAAGCAATAAAATAACAAAAACTACCTATAATGATTTTATACTTAGATTTACAAATAGATATGAATCTGAATATTTATTTAGAAACGTAGGATTTACCATAGAAAACTTATACGGTAACTTCGCACTAGACTCATTCAATGAAACCAGTGAAAAAATGATATGGATATTAAGAAAGTAAGGACATTACATTGCCGGAATTCAAAATAAGCTCAGCTTTTCGCCCAACGGGTGATCAACCTAAAGCTATTGAAGAATTATCCCAAGGAATCCAAAATGGATTAAAGGCACAAACTTTATTAGGAGTAACAGGTAGTGGAAAAACATTCACAATGGCTTGCGTAATAGAAAAAACTCAAAAACCAACTTTAGTGATCGCACACAATAAAACATTAGCAGCTCAACTAGCAACAGAATTCAAAGAATTCTTTCCAGATAATGCAGTGGAATATTTCGTCAGTTATTATGATTATTACCAACCTGAAGCATATTTACCAAGAACAGATACATACATAGAAAAAGATGCTGACATAAATGAGGAATTAGATAAATTAAGACATTCTGCAACAAGATCATTATTAACTAGAAATGATGTATTGATTGTTGCTTCTGTATCTTGCATATTTGGATTAGGGTCTCCTGATGAATATCAAAGTTTTGTTATTGATATAGAAAAAGGAGACACATTTATTCGAAGTTCTCTAATCAGCAAATTAATCGATATGCAATATGAAAGAAATGATTATGATTTAAGCAGAGGCAGATTCAGAGTAAAAGGAGATACTTTAGATATACTTCCCGCTTATGAGGAATTGGGAGTAAGAATTCAATTTTGGGGAGACGAAATAGAAAGCATCATATTACTAGATCCCCTAACCGGTGAAATATTGTCAGAAAAAAACTCTATATCTATTTATCCTGCCAAACATTTTGTAACTTCTGAAGAAAAATTAAAATTAGCAATTAAAAATATTAAATTAGAGCTATCAGAACATTTAGATTTTCTTAAGAAAAATAATAAATTGCTTGAAGCTCAAAGATTAGAATCAAGAACTAATTATGATCTAGAAATGTTGGAGGTTGCAGGATATTGCTCAGGAGTTGAAAATTATTCAAGACATTTATCTCAACGCGAAGCTGGCAGTACCCCACATACTCTAATGGATTATTTACCAGACAATTTCTTATTATTTGTAGACGAATCTCACATGACACTACCACAAGTTAGGGGAATGTATCAGGGGGATAGATCACGGAAAGAAACTTTAGTAGAACACGGATTCCGTCTTCCGTCTGCATTGGACAATAGACCTTTAAATTTCAATGAATTTGAAAGTAGAGTTGAACAAGTTGTATATGTGTCAGCAACACCAAGTGAATATGAAATTAAAAACAGTAGTAACGTCACTGAACAAATTATAAGACCAACAGGATTGTTGGACCCCATCATAGATATAAAACCTGTAAATGGTCAGATAGATGATTTACTGAATGAAATACGATTAAGAATTAATAAAAAAGAAAGATGTTTAGTAACCACTTTAACAAAACGTATGTCTGAAGAATTATCCGATTATCTCAAAGAGTCTGGAATTAAAACTCATTACTTGCATTCTGAAATAGATACACTAGAAAGAAGCGAAATATTAAGAGATTTAAGAAGTGGAATATTCGATGTGATAGTGGGAATAAATTTATTAAGAGAAGGACTTGATTTACCCGAAGTAAGTTTAGTGGCAATAATAGACGCAGATAAAGAAGGGTATTTAAGATCATCTACTTCTTTAATACAAACAATTGGCCGTGCAGCAAGACATGCTAATGGAAAAGTCATTATGTATGCTGACAAAATTACAGGTTCAATGCAATATGCGATCACTGAGACAAATCGTAGAAGAAACCTCCAAGGTAAATATAATAAAGATAACGATATAATCCCTCAAACAATTAAAAAAGATATCCGAGATATCACAGAGAGAATAAAAAATTCTTCAGAAAAAATTAGTAACATTGACATATTAAGTGGTGACATTGCAAAAGAAGATTTAAGCAGAATGATAAAAGACTTAGAAAGTCAGATGAAAACATCCTCAAAAAATTTGGAATTTGAAAAGGCTGCTTTGATACGTGATCAGATTATAGAGTTAAGAAAAATCTTAATTAACTAATAGTTTTATATTAATTAAGATAGGTAGTATAATGAAAACAATAAGTAATGACTAAAATATTATGTAAGGCATACCTAACTTGCAAATTCAGTAGAGAGGTAAACTAAAATATGGCTGAACAGATTACTCTGGAAAAAGACGACGTAATTGAAGCTTTAAGAGATGTATATGATCCGGAAATCCCAGTAAATATTGTAGACTTAGGGCTTGTTTATGATGTGGATATAAATAGCACTAATATAGACGTAAAAATGACACTCACATTTGCCGGATGCGGAATGGGTCCTTATATAGCTCAACAAGCTGAATGGAGGCTAGCTGAGATAGAAGGTGTCGAAGATATAAATGTTGAATTAGTGTTTGAGCCTCCTTGGACTCCTGATATGATCACTGAAGAAGGTAAGAGACTTCTAGGATTAGACTAAATCTGAAAGATCCATAAATAATTCTATATGGTAATAAAATGACACAACAAAATCCTGCTCAGGCTCGCGCTAGAATTGAAGCAATGAAACGTCAATTTGAACAAAAAAAACAAATTGACGAATCTTTATCTGGAATAAAGAATAAAATTGGGGTTTACAGCGGGAAAGGCGGGGTTGGTAAAACTACTGTTTCAATAAATCTTGCTACAACCCTAGCTAATCAAGGTGCATCAGTAGGTATTTTAGATATAGATATCGATTGTCCTAATGTCGTAAGAGCTATGAATCTATCACAAAAACCGCTTTTAGGGGATGATAAAAAAATGATCCCTCCGGAGAAATTTGGAGTTAGAGTCATGTCAATGGCCTTCTTTCAAGAGAACGAAGACGAAGCAATAATATGGCGTGGCCCAATGATTCATAATGCAATCAATCAAATGCTACAGTCAACAAATTGGGATACTCTAGATTATCTAATTATAGATTTGCCACCAGGGACATCAGATGCCCCATTGACTATTATGCAAACTTTGACCATGGATGGGTTCATTGTAGTAACGACACCACAAAGCCTAGCTAAAATAGATGCTAAAAGAAGCATAAATATGGTAAAAAAACTACAAGTCAATGTTTTAGGGGTCGTTGAAAACATGTCAGGGGGCATGTTTGGAACAGGAGGAGGAGAAGAAATATCTAAGGAACTAAATATTGATTTTCTAGGCGCTTTAACAATGAAGGCAGATTATCAAGATATGTCTAGGCCAACCGTTTTACTGAGCAATGAAATATTAGATGAGTATAAAATCATTTCTGAAAAAATAACTAATTCACTAGATAATAATTAATTTAAATTTAGTTGATTTACAAAATCTTCTAGATAGTGCAATAAATCTCCCTCAGGCACATTAACTCTACATGCTCTTCTTTCTAAATTAATTAAAGCAGCAAGATCGCCGTCAGCTTGACCATTAAAAAGTTTACCAAAAGTATAATCATTCCTCGGAATTAAAATGTTAGACTGAGTCTCAGTAAAACAAAATTGTATAAAAACTCCTTTATTAGGACCTCCTTTATGCAACTGCCCCGTAGAATGCAAATAAGAAGGAGCATTGTTTACGATACAATAAATCTTTAACTTATTAGATATAGCATTAGATATATCATTCAATATATGAAGTACCTCTGATGATTGATTTAGGTAATTTAGTAAACAAACGTAGTCATTTTGATTAATTGAATCAAAAAATTCAAAAATACAATCACTTGAAGTTATTTGATACTCATTACCAAAAATATCATTGGATTGTGAGTCCTGAATGAATTCATTAGTAAACCTTTTAGAGATTTCAACCTGTGGTTGATTAAAAGGATTAATCTCCATAAGAACTCCTAGGCAAGCTACAGATAGTTGCCATTTCATCATTTCAAATGAAAGTTCTATTTCATCTCTGATAATTAAATCTAAATGAGGGTGAAGGCCCATTGTCACATTTTCTTCAATAGAATCAGTTTCATTATCTTTTAAAAATATAACGATCGAGTCTTCGGTTAAAGATTCAATATTAAAAAGATCTCCTTTTAGCACAGGGATAATACCTTTTCCATTTTTACCAAGGCTTTCTGCTATTAATTGATCTATCCACATTGCAAAAACATGAAGTTTTTTTGAAGTCACAATAACTAATTTATCTTTACCTGATTCAAAAGCATTAAAGATAAATTGAGTGAGTTCAAGAATTTGATTATTTTTACTGTCAGCGGATCGCAAACACGATATCGCTCCTTCAGCGATATTATCTAACGAAACACCTGCAATGTATGCAAGACATGTTCCAAAAGGGCTAAAAACCGAATATCGTCCTACCAAATCTGTATCTGTATTAATTACTGAATAAAACTCTCGCTCTTTAGCAATAATATCTAGATTAGAAGCAGATTCAGTTATGGCAATAAATTGGTTACCAGGACATTTTTGTGAAGTATTCATTATTAATTTATTGTAAAAATATTCAAAAAGGGAAAGAGCTTCTATAGTAGTACCAGATTTAGATGCTATTATAAATCCTGTTTTAGATAAATCTAATTTTTTATTTAATTCAATAATGTCATATTCATTTGTGGTATCTGCGTAATAAAAAGTGGGGACCTTATCGGTAGCAAATATTTCCACAAGACATTGTGCTCCTAGTGTACTCCCTCCAGTACCTATCAACACAACATTATCAAAATTTTCAATAAATGTGTTTAAATTTTTACCGTACCATATTTGGTCGTCTGATATTTTTCCAGGAGAATCCAGAAATCCTTTAAAATCGTCAAAGTCAAAATGATTTACTTCAGGTATTGTTAGGTCTTTAGAAATTATTTTTGATAAAACCTGAGTAATCTCTGTTTTATTCTTCATAAATTATAAATTTTCTGAATAAATAGATAATCTTTTTCTTGAGACATTATCTATAAGTTGATCAAATGCATCAGAAAATATTTTGACTCCATCACTTAAAAGATCGTCCATAATTTTAGTCAAATCAATTTCTGAGTTATCTATCAAATTCAAATGACTCAAAGAATCCGAAATATTATTGTCTATAGTATTAGATACAACTCCATGATCCATGAAAGCATCTAAAGTAGCATCTGGTAATGTGTTAACAGTATTTGGACCTATTAATTCTTCAACATAAAAAACATCTCGTATATCTGGATTTTTAACAGCTGTACTTGCCCATAAGGGCCTTTGGACTCTAACCCCTTGAGATGCTAAATCATTGAATTCATCAGAGGAAAAAGATTTTTTAAAATAGTCATATGCAGATATCGCGTTAGCGACTCCAGCAAATCCTTTAGTTATTTTTGATTCAAGATTTAAATCTTCTATGGATTTATCTATTGAAGTATCAACCCTTCCAACAAAAATAGATGCCACTGAGGATACCGATGTAGGATCTCCAGATTTATTTATAAAAGATGAAATTCCAGATAGATATGCCGCTACTACTTCTTTGTATGATTCTAAGGAGAAAATCAAGGTAACGTTAACACTGATACCTTCACCAATAAGATGTTCAATTGCAGGTATTCCTTCTGGTGTTGCAGGAACTTTTATCATTAAATTAGGACGATTTACTTGTTTAAATAAACGTTTAGCCTCCAAGATAGTCCCTTGGGTATCATTAGCTAAATGTGGATTAACTTCTAAAGAAACCAATCCGTCTATTTTGTCAGTGGCTATATATGTATCAAAAAGTAAATCTGCAGCTGATTGGATATCGGATACTGCTAATTCCTCATATATTTCTATGTCTGATTTATTTAATTCAGACATAGCTCTAATATCATTATCATAGATATCACTAGATGAAATAGCTTTCTCAAATATAGCTGGATTAGAAGTAAGCCCTAGAATTCCATTAGCTATTAATTCTTTTAATGAGCCATCATTCAATAGTTCACGACTAAGATTGTCATACCAAATAGATTGGCCCAAAAAACTGAGTTTTAACAATTTATCTGATTTAATCATATTTACCTCAACTAATTAACTCAGGAACTATGATCAGTATATATGCATATACATTGTTGTTAAAAGATAGTTCCCCAACAAATATAAGGAATAATGTTCTATTACATAGTTAATCTTTTATATAATTGCAGTAGCCTTTCAGGAAGATCACTTATATCTTCTAAAATTTCATAACCCATATCAGAGCACATAGTTTTAAGATAGTCATGCCCATTTTTATCGACTGTCAAACAAAAGGAATTAATTCCTAATTTTTTAGCTTCATCAAGCGCCATTCTAGTATCATGTACGGCATATTCTTTTTCAACCCCTTCCCTACTATAACCTCGATCTTGAGGTCTCCCGTCACTAATTAAAAATAATATTTTTGTCTTAGCGTCAACTTGATTTAATTTATACGCTGTATGTCGAATTGCAGGTCCCATTCTTGTAGCATGCAAAGGTGCTAATCTATCAATACGCTTTTTAACTCGATCAGTAAAAGTTTCTTGTAGATCTTTCACCGTATAGTATTCCACATTTTCCCTGCCGTATCCTGAAAATCCATATATACCATAAATGTCTCCAATGGCTTCTAAAGCATTAATAAGTAATACCATAGATTCCTTTTCGACATCAATAATTCTTTTATAAGAACGATTCATCTGTTTGCCACGACGATTTCTTAACCAAACCATATACTCAACTGGATCTTCTGGAGCATCCCAATCATTTTGATTATTTTTGCCATCATCAATAGCTTCTGCAGTTGAAGCACTAGTATCTAATAAAAATGCTACTGCAACATCTCTTTGAACTTTGTTTCTACGCCAATAAAATTTCTCGTCGGGAGTTGAACCTGTTTTTATATCAACTATATTTTCAATTACATCGTCGATATCAATATCTTCTCCATCAGTAAGTCTTCTTTCTTTTCGAAACATTTCCGGAACCATCATTTCAAATTGCCGACGAATCCTAGTAACTAAAGTTCCATATTCATGTAAAGTTGAAGAATAATATTTGGCATCCCCTTCTTGCATCATTTTTTGGCGTACGATACACCATCTAGGCTTATAATCATTAGCTCTGAAATCCCACTCATCATAAACAAATGTTTCGGGTTCAGCCGGCTCTAATTCTCCACCATTTTCATCCACATGGGCATAAGGCCCCTGAGCGTTATCAGGAGACATAGGGGGATTAGTTCCTGCCTCTTTCATTAGATTATCAGCAAACATACCCGATGATTCTTGAATTTCTCCTTGAACAGAATCCAAATCAAGCTCAGCGCTATTTTCTAGTAATTCTTGTAGCTCCTCTGAACTCATAGGTTCACCATTTTGATCACTTGCTTGACCTTGCTGCTGCATCCTAAGCTCTGTCATCAATTGAGCCAATTCAGGTTTAAAGTCACCTCTATAATCTACATCATCAACTGAATCATAATCTTCCTCAGTATCAGATCGCAATTCCATATCTGTACCCATACCCACCTGTTTTAACAAATCATCCAATTCTTCAGAATCTTCATATTCATCATCTTCACTCGAAAAATCCATATCTCCCCAGTCGTCAGGAGGAATTTCTTCATTAGGAATAGCTGAAATAATCGAATATATTCTCAAAGTAGCTTCAGAGGAATCTTCAACAATAGCTTCCAGATTTAAAATCTGGTTTAACACCCCAGCAATCTCTTTGCTTTCTTGTGCATATTTAACAGGAAATGGGATTTTTTCACCTGAAGTTAAAGTTAAGAGTAACAAAAATTCAACTAGAGCCTCTCGAGCTGGCAACGTTTTAATATTTTCTCTATTTTTAAAAGAATCCATCTGTATTTCAGAATATATTGATCTTATTCCTTTATATTGATCCTTTACGCGAAAATCTAATCTGCCACCCTCTACTACAGTAAATATATCCAACGCCAACTTACGATCTTCAAATAAATCAAAAAATCTTTGAGTATCAGTTAACCAAGTTTTTTCTCGTTCTAGGAGATCACCATCTGTAGAAGAATCATTTTTTTGAATATCATCATTTTGAGAATAAGCATATTCTAATTTATATTTTTCCAACTTAGATCTTTGATCCTGAAATAAATTAGATGGTTTACAAAAATCAAATATAAAACTGCCAAATTCTAAATGAGCTATTTGATGAGTAGATGCGACTTTAAACCAAGCGAAATTTTTGTCTTTACTAGTATATTTATCTACTATAGAAGGCAAATATACGGTAGAGCCTTCAGTAGTAGCCGTTTCATTAGAAATCCATCCGATATTTTTTTCTACTAAATCGTTGGTCTCAGACAACATTATTTCTGATCCAGCTAAGCCACAACAATACATCTCCATTAGAGATTTAATTTTTTCAAACTCTATCCCACTCGCTAAAGACTCAATTATAGACTCAGATCGTAATGACTCTATTTTGAAAAATGCAATTCCTGCATCTCTATTCTCCAAAAATATATCTAATCCTTCTTTATACCAACTACGGAATTGTGAATCTGATAATTTTTGTAAAACTGATGGAGAAGATTTAATAAATTCAGGAATAACAATAGTAGTGTGAGTTGAAGTCATAGGTTCATTTGAAGCTCCCAATACATCATTTTGCATCAGATTATCTGAGATATCTAAAATCATATTCTGTTGTTCTTCATTTATTTGAGCCAAAGAATCTGATATATGGGACATGATACTTGGAATATTCCTAGCTCCATTTTGAAGCAATTTTTCAGACAATTCCATAAATTTTAATCTTTGAGAGACTTCAATTTTGGGCAAAGAAGTGTATCCTACTTCAAAAAAACTTTTCACTTCTCTCCATGCATTTTTAGAAAGTTCCATTGCAAGAGATAGAAATGCTTCTTTTTCTTCATCCAATAACGGAAAAATTTTCTCCCCCAAAATTAGACATTCAGAGGATAAGTCATAAGAATGACCTGAAAGTATATCTAGAAATTCAACAAATTTTTCAAGTTCATTAAATGCAAGAACATCTAATAAAACTGGACTATGCTCAAAAAAACTACATGCTAATGCGCTAGATTTCCATGTACCTTTGTATAAACTGTCTCCTAAATTTGTCCACGATTCTATATGCCTTGTTCTCAATTTACTCATAGAATTAGGGCTAGATTCAAAATACGAAGCTCCTAAAGTGGAAGATTCTTCACATAATTTCAACCCGCAAGACATCCATTTTTGAAAATAATTGTAGGGCATAAAAGATACTACTAAAGGGCTAGCTTTATAAAAGTTAGTGGCGGCTTCCCATGACCTTACAGACTGTGCAGATATTTCTAATCCAACTTTAGCCCATTCCAACAACCTGTCATCTGAAAGAGATTCTGGCATTTTAGATGAAGAGTCTATAAAAATATTTAAAACTTGATCGGGATATTTATCAAAATCTGTTTTTAATGGTGACAAAATTTTTGGCAGTTCTGACGACATTATTGCTCCGTACAATCTTGTTTTATTTTTAATACCAAATTACTCATTATTCTTGCTGTGGCTCCAAATATCACATTACCTTCATATGCATATAAGGGTTTAGTCATATAGGCATCATTTTTCATCAACAGAGCTTCAGCCCGATCGCAATCTCCTCTAGCTAAGAGCGAAATAGGTATTTGCAAAACATCTGAAACCTCTGAAGAGTTCGGGACAAATTGAAAAGGCCTTTTCAAAATTCCTACGTATGGTTTGATTAAATATCCAGTACTAGTAGACGTATCAGGTAGTTGATCTATTATGTTAATTTGATCTCTATTAATGTTAACCTCTTCAAAAGTCTCTCTTAATGCTGTTTCTTTCAAATCCTCATCCAAAAAATCCTTAACCCCTCCTGGAAAAGAGATTTCTCCTCCGTGATGCTTAAGATCTTCAGATCGCTTTGTAAGTATAAGATTACCTTCACATAATTCTTTTGTAATTAATACTAAAACTGCTGAAGCTTTAAATTCAGAATTCAACCGATTATTCAAATATTGTATTTATAAGTTCAGTAATACTGTTTTGAACAGCGACATCATCAGTAACCGCCCAATTAACAGATACTTGGCAAGCACGCCTAGCAGGAATTCCTTGAGATATCAATTTACCGGCATAAATCAATAACCTAGTGCTTGCCCCTTCCTCTAAACCATGTTCTTTTAAGTTTCTAACTTTTTCTCCTAATGTAGCTAATTGATCTGCTACATCATCGTCAACTCCAGCTTCATGTTGGATGATTTCTGCTTCTTTATCTCTAGACGGATAATCAAATTCAATAGATATAAATCGCTGCCTGGTACTATGTTTTAAATCTTTCAAAGCACTCTGATACCCAGGGTTATAAGATAAAACTAATAGGAACCCTTCGGCGGCTTCTAATAATTCACCTTTCTTTTCAACAGGTAGAATACGTCTATGGTCTGTTAATGGATGTATTAAAACAGTGGTGTCTTTTCTTGCTTCAACTATCTCATCTAAGTAACATATCCCACCAGCTTTAACAGCTCTAGTCAATGGTCCGTCAAGCCAAACAGTTTGATCTCCTTCCAATAAGTATCTTCCTACTAAATCGCTTGCCGTTAAATCTTCATGACATGCAATAGTAACAAGAGGCATATTCAATCCACCTTCAGTGTCTTTTGTTACTTTAGTTAATTCAACCCCTAACTTATAAGACATATACTCTACAAAACGTGTTTTACCACATCCTGTAGGCCCTTTAAATATCAGTGGAAGTCTTTGATGATAAGCAGCTTCAAAAAGTTCAACTTCATCTGCAAGAGGGACATAATACGGTTCTTCATTTAGGTGGTATTCTTCAATGATATAGCTTTTATACAATGATTGTGTTGATGTCATAATTTATATGTTATCTCCTAATAGTTGTTGATAATTTATCAGCCCAAAGTTCTTTTATTTTTGATGATAGTATCTCTGTATTTCCATTATTTTCTATAACGATATCAGCATATTTATTTCTATCTTTAGAAGGTATCTGTGAATTAATCCTTTTCAAGGACTCCTCTCGAGAAAATCCATTTCTAGTGTTTAGTCTTGAAATAACAGTTTCCATATCTGAGGAAACAACCCAAATTTGATCAAATAAATCTTGCCATCCTGCTTCTATTAATACAGCTGCTTCTACGACCACAACTGGACGCTTTTCATTAGACAAATCAGACATAATTTTTTTTATCTCGTCATATATTAATGGGTGCATAATTGTGTTCAAATTATCCATTTCATGTTTACGCGTAAACACAATAGAGGCAAGTTTCTTTCTATCAATAGTTCCATTGAGATCTAAAATAGTATCTCCAAAATGTGATATGAGATTATCAAATCCAATAGTTCCAGGATTATATAACTCATGGGCAATCAAATCTGCATTAATAACAAAAGCGCCATGATCTTCCAATAATTGAGAAACAAGAGATTTCCCAGTTGCTATTCCGCCTGTAAGACCAACAGTGATCATTAAATTTCCAACTTATTTTGAATCATCACGTAATTGTACAGGAATCAAAAAAGTGCGGTCAAACAATAAATTAATTACAGGATATAATGTCATAGTGTAATTGGAGCAAATATATGACTAAAAATTTCAGAAATATACCAAGTGTTAACAGTGTATTAGAATCAGAAAAGATTCAATCATTATTAAAAATGTATAGTACTGAACTTGTAACTGAATTGATCAGAAAACATCTTAATCAGATCAGAAAAGATATCAGTGAAAAAGATTCTAAAATCAATGCCGACGAAATAATTGAATTTATTTCTAAAACAATAAATGAACGTTGGGATGAATGGCCTAAAAACATATTAAACGGGACAGGGGTAATACTTCACACTAACATAGGAAGAGCTCCATTAAGTTATAATGCCATTCAAGCTGGAATCAGAGCGGCAAATGGGTACACAAACTTAGAAATCGATTTATCTACAGGGAAAAGAGGATCTCGCCAATCAAAAGTTCAGAATTTATTATGTGATCTTACAGGGGCTGAATCTGCAATCATAGTAAATAACAATGCGACTGCTGTAACTTTAGGCCTTGCAGCAATATCAAAAGGTAAAGAAATAATCATATCTCGTTCAGAATCAGTAGAAATAGGTGGGGGATTTCGAATACCAGATGTTTTAGAACAAAGTGGAGCTAGCCTAAAAGAAGTTGGAACAACTAACAAAACATATGCACAGGATTTTAAAAATGCAATTTCTCCCAACACTGGTGCCATCATGTCAATACATGCAAGTAATTTTAAAATTATTGGATTTACCTCAACACCATCTACCAAAGAACTTTCGAAAATAACCCAAAATCACAACATCCCATTACTTCATGACGTTGGGAGTGGCTGCTTGTTAGATTCTAGTCAATTTGGATTAACAAAAGAGCCAATGCCACAAGAAAGTATTGCAGATGGATCTGACATATGTTTTTTTTCAGCTGACAAATTATTAGGCGGTCCTCAGGCAGGAATAATATTAGGCAAAAAGCAATATATAGACAAAATTTCCCAACATCCTTTAGCCAGAGCGTACCGAATAGATAAAATAAACCTTGCAACCTTACATGCAACTCTTTTACATTACATCAAGAATGAAGCTTTAGAGAAAATACCAATATGGCAAATGATAGCTAGTACTGAAGAAAATTTAAAAGAGCGAGCAGAAAAATTTAAAATTCAATTTCCATCTCTAATTGAAATTATTCCCACTATATCAACGATTGGTGGCGGTAGCCTCCCAGGAAGTCAATTGGATTCCTTTGGAATAAAGATTAACTCTAATAATGCATCCAAATTAGCAGATAAACTGAGAAATAATAAAGATTCAATACTCGGCAGAATTGAAAAAGACACATTCATTATAGATCTAAGAACAATCCCATATGATCAAGATGATTTATTGGCTAACGCTCTTAAGGAACTGTAATTTAACATGGATATGTTTGAACATAGCGCTAAAGAAGAATTATCTAAAATAGCTCCTTTAGCGGCTAGGATGAGACCAAAAACATTCGAAGATTTTATCGGTCAAGAAAAAGTAATTGGATCAAATTCAATATTACGCCGAAATTTAAATAATGGAAACGTCCCTTCGATGATATTGTGGGGTCCACCAGGAAGCGGAAAAACTACCTTAGCTAACCTAATATCAAAGTCAAGTAAAATGGCCTTAGAAAATTTAAGTGCCGTGACATCTGGGGTATCCGAAATAAAAGCGTCAATTAAGGAAGCTGAAAATCGTTTAGGAATGAACCGAAAAAGGACAATTTTATTTATAGACGAAATTCACCGCTTGAATAAATCTCAACAAGATGTAGTTTTACCATATGTAGAAAATGGGATCATAACACTAATAGGAGCCACGACGGAAAATCCTTCTTTTGAAGTAATCGCTCCATTGCTATCTAGGTCTCAAGTATTTAAATTAAATCAACTTGATTCAACCAACATAGAAGAATTACTTAAAAAAGCAATTATGGATCCGGACAATGGTTTAGGTAAAAATAAAATATCCTTAGAACCAAAATCTTTAAATCTAATTGCTGAAATGTCTAGCGGTGATGCTCGATGGGCTTATAATGTCTTGGAACTGTGCTTTAATTCAACTTATACCGTAGGGCAAGAAACAAAAATAGATACAGAAACCGTTTATCAGATCATACAAAATAAACAAATTGGATATGACAAAAAAGGTGATCATCACTACGATACCATTTCAGCATTTATTAAATCTATACGACTATCTGATCCCGACGCTGCTATATATTGGTTAGCTCGAATGCTAGATGCTGGGGAAGACCCTATGTTCATTTCCCGAAGAATTATAATATCTGCCTCTGAGGATATTGGTTTAGCCGACCCGGTTGCATTAACCATAGCTGTATCTGCACAGCAGGCATTGCATGTTCTTGGGCTACCAGAAGGTAGAATCCCTTTAGCAGAAGCAACTATATATTTAGCAAAAGCTCCAAAAAGTAATTCTGCATATAAAGCTATTAATTTAGCCTTATCCGAAATTCAATCATCTGGGATGAAACCTGTACCATTACATTTAAGAAATCCTGTCACAAATTTAATGGCAAAAGAAGGGTATGGTAAAGGGTACAAAAACCCACACGAATCCAATCAACCTCTAAACTTAAGTAATATGCCTGACGGACTGAATACTGAAAATTTTTACAAATCAGATCAATAATTAAATTGTATCTGCATACGAATTTACCATTTGAATCGTATAATCAATATCTTCAGCTGATATTCCGTAGTGAGTTGCAAATCGCCACCGATTAGAATTAAGTGATCCGCCTTTAATCCCATGAGATTCCAGAAACAGATTTAATTTTTCTTTATGTTCATTAGTTACATTAAAAAAAACTAAATTTGTTTCAACCAATTTTTGATCAATATCTATAAATTCCAGAGTTTCTAGTCCAGCAGCCAGTTTTATAGCATTATCATGGTCTTCCGTAAGTCGATCTATCATATTGTCTAAAGCAAATATACCTGCGGATGCTAAAATACCTGCTTGTCTCATACCTCCACCAAGCATTTTTCTGATTCTCCTAGCTTTTTGAATAAAAATACTATCACCACAAATTACTGATCCAACCGGACAAGACAATCCTTTAGACAAACAAAACGTTAATGAATCTATCCTTTTTACCATTTTATGAACTGGAACATCTAACTTAATAGCTGCATTAAATATCCGTGCCCCATCAACATGAGTGGGCAAATCATGAGATTGAGCCCAATCAATAATAGGATTCAAATCTTCTGGAGATATAGCAATGCCTCCACAGTTATTATGTGTATTTTCAAAGGTTACTAATGAGGTTATAGGATGATGATAGTTTGTGCTGTCTCTAAAAGATTCTTGCAAATCATCTATATTAAACAATCCTTTTGAATTATTAGGAATAACATAATAAGAGATACCTCCTAATGCAGATGCTCCCCCCGCTTCAGATTTAAATATATGAGACTTATCTCCTACAATAATTTCTCCACCACGATCAACATGAGCTAATATAGATATTAAATTTGCCATAGTTCCGCTTGAAACAAATAAACCGGCTTCTTTACCCGTAATTTCTGCTGCTTTATCTTCTAACTTGTTTACAGACGGATCTTCTCCATAAACGTCATCACCTAATTCTGCAGCAAGAATTGCTTCCAACATTTCTGGAGACGGTTTAGTAACCGTATCGCTTCGGAAATCAACTTCTCGCATTTTAACTCCTAATTCCAAAAATAATTATCAAATTATTATAAAGCACTCGAGTAGCATGTTAAAAATATGATTTTATCCTTGATATAAAATAGTAAACTTAAAATGCTGATTAAGCTATATTAGTAATAAATTAAAAAAATGGAGTGCGCAACTTGACAAAAAATAACGAATATAGAAAAGAAACTGACTCAATGGGAGAATTTCACGTTCCTATTAATGCCTATTATGGAGCCAATACCATGAGAGCTGTGGTGAATTTTCCTATCAGTGATCTAAGATTTTCCAGAGCTTTCATCGAATCAATTGCCCATGTTAAATTAGCTGCAGCAAAGACCAATATGGAATTGGGATTATTGGACAAATCAATTGGAAATGCAATAGTGAAATCTGCTGAAGAAGTTGCCAAAGGTAATTTAGATGATCAATTTGTTGTAGATATATTTCAAACCGGCTCTGGAACATCTACTAATATGAATGCTAACGAGGTCATATCAAATAAAGCTATTGAAATATTAGGCGGAGAAATAGGTTCGAAAATTCCTGTTCATCCCAATGACCATGTCAATTTAGGACAATCTTCAAATGATGTGATCCCAACATCAATTCATGTCGCAGCAGCAAAAAGTATTAATGACTCTCTCATCCCTTCATTAAAAACATTAAAAAAATCTCTCATGAATAAATCATCAGAATTTATGCCTGTGGTTAAAACTGGTAGGACTCATTTACAAGATGCTACTCCAGTCAGATTAGGACAAGAATTTCTCGGATATGCAGGGCAAATAGAACGCAGTATAAACCGTTCTAAAAATGCACTGGCAGAATTATCTGAACTCGCTATAGGAGGAACAGCAGTTGGAACAGGAGTAAATACTCACTCTAAGTTTGCCGATCAAATATGTCAAAAATTATCTGAATCTTTGGGGATTAAATTCTTTGAAACTAATAACCATTTCCAATCTCAAAGTACCTTGGATAATATAGTCTCAGCTAGTGGTAATCTTAAAACAATAGCTATTAGCTTAATGAAAATAGCAAACGACATTAGATGGATGGGGTCGGGGCCACGAGGAGGATTCGGAGAAATAGAATTACCAGAAGTGCAACCAGGGAGTTCTATAATGCCCGGGAAAGTAAATCCGGTAATTCCTGAATCTGTTTGCCAAGTAGCAGCTCATGTCATTGGCAATGATTCAGCAATTGCAGTAGCTGGTCAGTCAGGCAACTTTGAAATAAATGTGATGATGCCTGTAGCTGCTTATAATTTATTACAATCAATTAATATATTAAGTACATCAGCAACAAACTTAACTACTCAATGTATTGATGGTATTAAAGCAACTTCAAAAGGTCCAGATATGGTTGAAAATGGGTTAGCAATTGTGACAACTTTAGTTCCTCATATTGGCTATGATTCATCAGCTAAGATAGCCCACAAAGCTCAAAATACTAATAAAACTATATTAGAAGTAGCCCTAGAAGAAACCGATCTCAGCAAAGAAGAGCTTAAAGATATACTGAACCCTGAAAAAATGACTTGAAATTAATTTTTATTATTTTCAATGATTAATTTATCTAAAACTAATATTTGATCGGATTTATTATCCTCTATTTCACCATCCAATAAGAGTGTTTGGATTTTTCCTAATATATTTCCAATATCTGGACCTGAAATTCCCCTTTCTAATAAATCTTCCCCTGAAATTTTCAATCTTACATGTTTCAATTGATCTAAAAAAATATCTATTTGGTTTGTTATTTCTTTAGGTTTAAATAACTTTGCTACAGCAAGAGTCAGATCAGACAATGGCATCAATGAATAATACAACTCACTACATTTTTCAAACGGCAATTGCTCTAAATGTCTAATATCATGTATAGCTTTTCGTAAATTGTTAGAAAGATTCAAGCGTTTAGAAAAATCAGTTCGATTCTCATCAGATAATATATCAAAAGCTATAGCCAATATCCCATAATCTGAGCATGAAGATATAATTTCTCTATTATCTAACATGACTTTCAAAAAATGTTCAGATAAATATAAATTATCATATATAGATTCAAAAACTCCAAAGTTATCCAATTCTTTGAGTATTTCAACAAAATTATTCTCAGAAAAAATATGTTTTAATTCATTGTGTATCCTGACCCCTGACAATTTTTTAATCACATCCAATTGAATAGAATCACGAGTAGTTTCATCAATTTCAAAGTCTAATCTTCCAGCATATCTAAAGGCTCTAAATACCCTAGTAGGATCATCTGAAAAACTAGTTGGGTATAAAATTTTAATACGACGAGATTTAATATCATCTAACCCATTGCAAATATCTAAAATATCTCCCCATCTTTCAGGGTTTAAATAGACAGCTAATGTATTAATCGTGAAATCTCTTCTATATATATCTTCATAGATATCGCTAAAAGCAACCTCAGGCAATGAGGCTGATTCATAATAAAACTCTGATCTTGTCATTGCTAAATCAATAATTTGATCAAATATTTTTATCTTAGCTGTCTCAAATTTAGAAATAGATAAAACTTCAACATTTTGAGTAGGAATTGAATCAATGAAAGTTTGAACATGAGATTCAATAGAAATATCTATATCCTTTAATTCAGACCCTAACATCAAATCCCTAACAGAGCCTCCAATTAAAAAAGCTTTGATATTAAGACGTGAAGCACAATCTCCTATAAATGCTAAAGCATCAATTTGATTGTCTTCTAAGATATCCGAAATATGTGAAGAAATATTCATATATATCCCTAAATCTTTATTTATTGAATAATACATTCATATAATATACTTCGAATTAAAAATAACAAATTGCAGTATTGATTAAAAAACAAACAAAGTAAAAAGAGAGCCGTAATTATAATGATTGAATCAGTCACATATTGCCAAATTTGTGGATCTAAGTTAGAAAAACATATATCTGAAACTATCCATCATCCATATTGTAATACTTGTAAAAAAATCTCATATGTAGACCCTAAAGTAGCTACTGTAATAATAATTGAAAATAATTCAACCATTTTATTAGTTAAAAGAGATATTGAACCTAATATTGGTCGTTGGAGTTTTCCCTCTGGATATGTAGACAGGGGGGAAAAAACAGAGATTGCTGCTGCACGTGAAGTAAGAGAAGAAACAGGTATTGAGATCAAGGTAAATGGTTTACAAGGAGTTTATTCTGGTAAAGGAGCCGTAATATTAATAGTCTATAAAGCAACAGCATTAAATCCAAAAAGTGGAAATCCAAGAGAAGAGGTACAAGAAATAAAATGGTTTCCAATCAAAGATTTACCAGATTTACCATTTCCCTATGACGATGAAATTATATTTGATTATTTAAATAGTTAGATATCTTTATTTATATCTTCCCAGAGACGTTTAAAAACAGCATACTTATAATCACTTTTATTACTAAATGAAGTAATATCAATCAATTCCCATCCAGTATCACCCATCTTTTTCAACAAAGCCGTTGTATAAGATATAGCTCTTTCATCAGAATCATCAGCTTTCAGTTTAATTACATCATATTCCCAAACAGGTGTCCCTTCAGGTAAATGGAAATCTTCAACATATTGTAACTGCTGCAATTCCTCTTCTGTAACCTCCGCCCAAGAATCTTCAGGTAAATCAGCCTGACACTCATCACACGAAGATGCTGGGCCTAAGGAATACCCCCCACACTCTGGACAAAAAAATATTTTCATTAAACAAATATCTCCTATGGCTCTATTGAAGAAAAATTCATATTGTATAACTGGTGATATAAAGATTTTGATTGCATTAATTCTTCATGATTGCCATCTTCAATAATTGTGCCATTATTTAAGACTATAATTCTATCTGCTCCTCTGACAGTAGACAATCTATGGGCTATTACAATTGCAGTCCTATCTTTTAGGATAGTTTTTAGTGCTTCCTGTACGCGCAATTCAGTATAACTATCAATACTTGAAGTAGCTTCATCTAATATTAAAATTCTAGGGTCAGAAAGAATAGCACGTGCAAAACTTAAAAGTTGTCTTTGACCTAGGCTTACATTTGATCCTCTTTCTAAAATTACGGTATCGTATCCTTTGTCCATTTTACTTATAAAATCATGAGCTCCTACAGCCTTTGAAGCCTCAATCATACTTTCATCAGTAGCTTGAACGTTATTATATTTTATATTTTCTTTAATTGTTCCTGAAAACAAGAAAGGTTCTTGCAGAACCATACTTATTTGTCGCGACAATGATTCAATTTTTATATCATTCAGACTAATGCCATCAATCAATATATCTCCATTATCTTGATCCAAGTAATAAAATCTAGATAAAATCGATACTAAAGTGGTTTTACCAGCTCCTGTTGGGCCGACAAACGCTACTGTTTCTCCTGAATTAATCTTTAAATTTACATTGTTTAAGACTAAATCTTCTCCATTATAGGAAAAATTAATATTTTTAAATTCAATATCTCCATTAATATTGCCAATATCAACTGATCTACTTGAATCTTCAAAATCAGGCTCTCTGTCTAATAAGTCAAATATTCTAGATCCTGAAGCCATTGATCTTTGTAATTGAGTATATTGCTGAGTTAAATTTCTTATAGGATCAAAAAATCGTTGAATATACATAATAAAACCAACCAATGTTCCAACTTCTAATGTAGAGTCGGAAACCATCATTGATCCAATTAATATTGCTATAGTAATAGCTACAGCAGTTAATATATCTACTCCAGGAATTAACCCGGCAGCCAGTTTAGCTGCCTTAAAATTAGCTTTCCTATGGTTTGAATTCTTGGCACTAAAAATGTCTAGATTCTTAACTTGTCTGTTGAGACTTTGTACTACTTTGACTCCCGATATATTCTCATTGAAAGCTGCATTTACGATAGCTATACGAATTCTAACTTCTATGAAAGCTTTTTTTGCATATTTTTGCCAAGCAATCATTAATATAATCAATAATGGCAGCACGATAAGTGTCACAAGAGCAAGTTTATAGTTAAGTAGAAACAATGCGACAATAATACCTACTAAGCTCAAAAGCTCTCCAAGGCTCATAACAACTAAGGATGAAAATTCTTGTAGCTGACTAACATCTCCCTGTACCCTAGACATTAATCTCCCCACTTCTGTTGAATCAAAATATTTCATTGATTGTTTTTGAACATGTGAAAATAAATTCCCTCTCAGTTTCCACAATACTCCTTGCCCTACCTGCTGCATTGTTGTCTGTTGAATATAGTTACTCCCCCAATTTATAAAAGTGAGGAATAAGAATAATCCAAATACATAATTCAATCCTTTAATATCTTTAGGAATCACGTAATCATTTATTGCCCATGCAATTATCCAAGGAACAGCAACTAATGTAGTTGTATAAACTAACATTGCAAGTATTGATATTAATAACAGTTTTTTAAAAGGCTTAACGTATGGAAATAATCTTAAAATTACTCTCTGGTCGTATGCTTTACCAAATACTTCTTCATCAGAATGCCCGCGCGAGGCAGCATGTCCCCCCATTCCAAAGTTATTCATACTAAACCATCTTTAGGAATATCAATTTCTTTAAAAAAATCTTCTTGTGGTTTAAGCTGCAAATTATATATATTCTTATAAATACCAGATTTAGATATAAGTTCTTTATGAGTACCTTCATTTACTATATTACCTTTGTCCATAACTAATATACGATCAGCCTGATGAACAGTGCTTAACCGATTAGCAATAACAAATGTGGTGCGATCTTTCATTATAGAATTCATTGCATTTTTTATCTTGTTTTCTGTACCAGAATCAACATTTGACGTAGAATCATCTAATATTAGTATTGGTGGATTCATTAGAACTACACGAGCAATAGCCATACGTTGCCTTTGTCCGCCCGATAGAGTAGAACCTCTTTCCCCAATGTATGTGTCATAGCCATTTTCTAACGAATCAATGAATTCATCTAGCATAGCAACTGAGGCAGCATTTTTTATATCTTCAAGGTTAGCATTAGTTAATCCGTAAGATATATTTTCCATTAAGGTATCTGTAAACAAAAAAACATCTTGATGAATTATCCCAATATTATTTCTCAAGGATTCTAAAGAAAAATCCTTAATATTTGTATTGTCGATTAGGATCCTGCCCGAATTTACATCATAAAATCTAGGCAAAAGATTCATCAATGTAGATTTACCGCTGCCAGGAGATCCTAATAACGCTATCGTCTCTCCATGCTTCACATTAAGAGTGAAATTTTCTAAAACATTATTTCCTTTTTGATATGCAAACGAAATATTTTCAAAATATACATCCCCTTTTACCTTGGACATAATAACAGGGCTTAAAGTGTCTTGAACATTAGATTTGGAATCCAATATTTCAAACAACCTCTCTCCTGCTGAAGCGGCTCTTGCATAAGAATTAACAACCCAGCCAGCCATTCTGACAGGCATAGCAAGTATTTGTAAATAGAAAATGAATTGTGCTAATTCTCCCGGAGTTAAATCACCTTGAATAGCTAGTCTTCCTCCAAAAAACAATACTAGTGAAATAGCTATAAGAAATGTAAATAACATAAATGATAAACTGGATGACCTTAACTGTTCAGCTCTAACAAAAACTTTTGCAACATCTAAACTCTTTGAGTCAAATTTATTTTCTTCATAATTTTGAGCTCCAAAAGCTTTAACAACTCTAATACCAGAAAAATTCTCATTCATGACAATGCTTAAATCTGCCATTTTTTCTTGAACAATCAAATATAGACTTCGCATTTTTAATCTAATTTTAGCTGTATAAATAGCAACAACTGGCATAAAGGTTGCACCTATTAAACCTAATTGCCAATTAAGATTTATTAATATAATCGCCACAATAATAAATAGAGAAACAAAATAGGCTGACCTAACTAGTCCCATATTTATAAACATCCTAATATTTTCAATATCGGTTATGGCTCGAGACATCAAATTACCCGTATGGTATCTATCGTGGAAATCAAAACCTTGATACTGGATGTGATCATAAAATTGATTCCTTAAATCGTAGGATACATCCTGGGAAAGGGCTTCAGCCATGTAGGTTTGGAAAAATGATGATATTCCTCTTATAATACTCAGTCCTAATATTATTCCAGCGGATATATATATATATCCATAGTCTGAAGAATCGGATACTAAATTATCTACAACTTTATCTATAACATTACCGAATATCATTGGAAGAACTACATAAGAAGCAACTGCTCCGGCAGTGCACAAATATGCCAAAATCAATCTTTCTTTATGAACAAGTGCAATTTTTATTATGCGAAATATATAAATCATTTATGCTTTAATAATAACTTAATCATTTAAAAAAAATAACATGACAAATACAAATCTATTATTTATATGTCGAGAGCTTAAGAAAAGTGACATTGAACAGGTATCAATAATTGAAGAGGATGCATTTCCTGAATTATTTCCTCAAACACAATTTGAAAAAGAATTACAAAGAACCCAATCTACAATTTTAGTAAGTAAACTAAATGAATTAAACTCTAAATCGAGCAAATTGATGCCCTCTTCAAAAAATCTATATTATAAACAAGGTAAAACTGGGTGGAAAAAAGGAGATGATTTTCTGACTGGTTTTTTAACTTACTGGGAATTATTTGACGAAATACACATTATGGCAATTGGAGTCAGACGAGAATATACAAAGCTCAAGATAGCAAGTTTGTTACTGACCGAATGCATTAATAAAATCATTAAGAAATCCTTCAACAAAATAACTCTAGAAGTCAGAAAGTCAAATATCCCAGCTATAGGTTTGTATACAAATTTTGGATTTGAAATAGTTGGTGAAAGAAAAAAATTCTACCCAGACAATCACGAAAATGCATTAATTATGTCTTTATCTCCTATCCTATCTGAAGAGTACAAATATAAAATTAAAGAAATCCAAAAAACAATTGAATCAAAATCGAATTCTTTATTTTTAGATTAATGACAGTCAAGAACAACGCAAAATCTTTGCTTCAATTTCCGTGTACATGATACAATTCTTTAGCTTTTTTGAGTTTTTTGTTGTGTAAATTTATTAGAGCGAATATTTTAAATTAGTTTTGAATAAGACAGGAAGGCGAGATTATATGGTTCAGGAAACCGTCAAATCTTCATCAGAAGATGATTTAAAAGAAAATTATGAAATAAATATCAGGTCTCTATTAGAGGCAGGAGTTCATTTTGGTCACCAGAAAAGAATGTGGAACCCTAAAATGGATGAATTCATATTTGCTCACAGAAATGGCATTCATATTATTGATCTTGAACAAACCTTAGATAGGGTAAAAGAAGCTGCAGAAATAATATCAGACATATCTTTCAAAAATAAAAAAATATTATTTGTAGGTACCAAAAAACAAGCCCAAAGTACCATAATAGAAGAAGCTGAAAGATGCAATTCCCCGTATATATCAAATAGATGGCTAGGGGGAACCCTAACTAATTTCCAAACTATTCAATCCAGAATAGAGCATTTAATAGAATTAGAAAACAAACGCGATGCCGGTGAATTTGAATCACTTAGTAAAAAAGAATCCTTAAAATATGATGAAGAAATAGATCGTCTTAATAAAAATCTTGTCGGTATTAAAAATATGACAGAAATCCCAGGTGCTTTATTTGTTATTGATATTGGAAAAGAAGAAATAGCTATAGCTGAAGCTCAGAGAGTTGGCATTCCAGTTATCGCTTTAGTTGACACAAACTGTAATCCACAACTAATAGACTATCCAATCCCAGGAAATGATGATGCAATAAGAGGCATAAAACTTATATCAAGATATATGTCAGACTCTATTATAAAAGGTCATCTCAAAAGAACTTCTAGTCAAGGAGAACCCGAAGATGAATCTGAAAGTTCTCCAACCCGAATGGTAACTTACTCAACTGTAAGCATGGATGAATCAGAAGCTGATTCAGTAAAGAAAACTGAAGACACAAAAGCTGATGCAGTAGAGGAAAATACTGAACCTGAAGAGTCAAAAGAATAGACTTATTAATAATTGATTGTATAACAAGTAAAAAATAAATAGGATGATGAAGTGGCATCAAATACAGAATTAATAAAACAACTAAGAGAAAGAACTAGTGCAGGAGTTATGGATTGTAAAAATGCATTAGAAGAATGTAACGATGATATCGACAAAGCTGAGAATCTGTTATTAGAAAAAGGTATAGCATCAGCATCCAAAAAAATAGGAAGAGATACCAATCAAGGGATTATAGAAACATATATCCATAGCGGTGGAAGAATAGGATCGATAGTAGAGATTAATTGCGAAACAGATTTCGTTGCAAGGACGGATGAATTCAAAAATCTATCCCATGATATTGCTATGCAAATAGCTGCTATGGCCCCTAAAGCTGTAAGTCCTGAAATTGATCAGGAAGCAAACTTGAATAAAGATGAATTCTTACTTAATCAACCATTCATAAAAGATCCTTCAAAAACAATCCAAGACTTAATTAATGAAAATGTTGGAAAACTCGGGGAAAATATTAAAATTCGTCGTTTTGAAAGATTTTCATTAGGCGAATAAACCATCATGAAAGAAGTACGATACAAAAGGGTACTTTTAAAACTTAGTGGTGAATCATTAAAAGGTGATAAGAGTCATGGTGTAGATCCAAAAGCTTTAGATTATATGGCTCAAGAAATAAAATCTATTACAGAATTAGGTGTAGAACTTGGCATCGTTGTAGGCGGTGGCAATATATGGAGAGGTTCAGAGGCTGAATTAGAAGGAATGGATCGCGCAACAGCTGACTACGCCGGTATGCTAGCAACAGTTATTAGTGCAGTAGCCTTACAAGAATCTTTAGAAAGTAAACATAAATTAGATACTCGAACTATGAGTTCAATGAACATCCAAGCTGTTGCAGAACCTTATATTCGCAGAAGAGCAATAAGACATTTAGAAAAGAAAAGAGTAGTTTTATTTGCTGCTGGTACAGGAAATCCATTTGTAACAACAGATACAGGAGCAGCACTTCGAGCATTAGAAACAGATTCCGAAATATTATTAATGGCAAAAAACGATGTTGATGGTGTTTATGATAAAGATCCAAACAACAATCCCGAAGCTTCAAAATATGAGCATATAACTTACTTACATGCTATAGAAAAAAGACTCCGAGTAATGGACAGTACCGCATTGTCATTGTGTATGGAGCATAGCATCCCTATTGTAGTATTTGATTTATTCAAATCAGGGAATCTTTCTAAAATAGTCAGAGGAGAAAATATAGGAACTCTGGTTTCGGAAAAAGACATAATTTAGATATTCATAAAACTTTGGAGTGAGACATGACATCAATAGATGAAACTTTAAAAAGCACTACGAATAGAATGGACAAAAGCGTTGATGCATTAAAAAGAGAACTAAGTAGCGTCAGAACAGGTAGAGCCTCATCAGGACTTGTCGAGAATATTAAAGTAGAGTGCTACGGCACTACAACTCCTCTAAACCAACTATCATCTATTAATATTCCCGAAGCTAGAACTATATTGATAGAGCCTTGGGACAAAAGTATATTAGAAGACATTGAAAAAAGTATTCTCAAATCAGATATAGGTTTAAACCCAACTAATGATGGAACCTTAATTCGAATAAACATCCCCCCATTAACTGAAGAACGGCGAAAAGAAATGGTTAAACTTGTAGGGAATATAGTTGAACAATCCTATGTTGCTATACGGAATATACGTAGAGACAGTCTGGAAACTTTTAGAACTTTAGAAAAAAAGAAGGAAATTTCTCAAGATGAAAGTAGAAAAGCTCAAGAAGAGTTGCAAAAACTTACAGAGTATAAATCTAAATCAATAGATGATATAAAAGTACAAAAAGAAACAGATGTCATGGAAATATAATCTGAATTATGAGTTATATTACTAGTCATGAACTCAAATATACCTAATCATGTAGCTATAATAATGGACGGAAATGGCCGATGGGCCAGTATGCGTGATCTTGAAAGAAGTGAAGGTCATAAAAAAGGTACAGAAAACCTTCCGAAAATAGTGGAAAGTTTTAAAGAATCGGGTGTCAGATATTTGACGTTGTACGCATTTTCTACAGAAAATTGGACTCGCCCTCAAAGAGAAGTTTCAGCATTAATGAATCTACTCTTGGAATCTATAGGGTCACAATTAGAGCATCTTCATAAAAATAATATCAAAATAATCCATCTAGGTGACAAGGTTGGATTATCAGTAAAAATTCAAAAAGCAATTGCAAAAGCCGAAAAAATCACAAAAAATAATACCGATTTAACTTTATCAATAGCATTCAATTATGGAGGACGGAACGAATTAATAGGCGTTATCAAACAAATTATTAAGGAAAATATTGAACCCGATAATATAAATGAGCAAGTAATATCTGAAAGATTATATTCGAAAAGCATTCCTGATCCTGATTTGGTAATAAGAACAGCAGGAGAAATAAGAACAAGCAATTTTCTAATATGGCAATCAGCCTACTCTGAATACTATTTCACTGACGTATTATGGCCAGATTTTAATAAAGAACACATCGCCGAAGCTTTGGAAGAATATTCAAAAAGACGTAGGAAATACGGCTCATCTTAACAAGACAAGTGCTAAAGATGTATTATCAAGGACAATATAAATAAGTTAGGTATAAAATTGTCATCATATGATTATCGCTAGGGTAATAAGTTCCATATTCGTACTACCATCCGTGATTCTTATTACGTGGATTGGAGGAATATATTTTGCTTTATTAATTGGAATATCATCTGCAATAGCTGCATATGAATTGTCCAAAATGCTAAAGGCTCGACAATTACCAGCTTACCCTTTAATATCTGGAATATTATCTATAGCCTTCATGTGTTATCCATACATATTATCAACTGAAGGGAATGTCTCTATACTCATTAGCGGTGCATTAATATCCATAGGTATATTTAGTGGATCATATTTAATAGTGTCGCATCGGATATATATTCCGCTTATTGAAAAAATATTATGCTTAATAACACCTCCTATGTTCACAGCAGGTTTACTCAGTCATGCAATATTTATTCGAAATGACACGAATGGGTTAAATTGGATTCTAATTTTAATTGTAATAATTTCCATGAATGATAGTGCCGCTTTTGCCTTTGGAAAACTCATAGGTAAGATCCCTTTCTTTCCTAAAATAAGTCCTAATAAAACACTTGAAGGATCTCTGTCTGGAGTATTTTTAGGTGTTCTAGGAGGGTTAACTTACAGATTTATAACAGAAGAACCAGATATAACTATAGTGATGACATTATCATTGACAATTTTTATGACAGTATTTGGTCAAATGGGGGACTTATTTGAGTCTGGAATTAAGCGTGTGTCTGGAATTAAAGATTCTGGGAATATAATACCTGGTCATGGGGGAGTAATGGACAGAATAGATTCATTTGTTTTCACTATTCCAGTCTTGTATTATTTTATACAATGGACAGCTATTTGAAAGGTATATCTATTCTAGGTTCTACTGGATCTGTCGGGACTCAAACACTCGATGTCATAGAAACACACTCTGAAAAATTTCAAATCATAGGGCTTTCAGCAAATAAAAATCATTCTGAATTGTTAAGTCAAATAAGAAAATATTCCCCTAAATATGTTTCTTATTCCGGAATATCTAATCAATTAGAAACGATCTGCAAAGACAATCAAGTTAACCGCAAAAATTTCTCTGAAATATCTGAATCTCATGAAACTGATTTATTAGTGGTTGCAACAACAGGGTCTATTGCCTTAGAGCCAACATTCAAAGCAATAAGCTTAGGTAAAGATATTGCGGTAGCAAACAAAGAAATAATTATCATGGCTGGAGAAAAATTAATATCTCATGCACATTCGAATAATGTAGAACTCATGCCTTTAGATAGTGAACCAAGTGCAATATGGCAATGTTTAGTAGGAGAAAATCATTTATCAATCAATAAAATAATCATTACAGCATCAGGGGGTTCATTTCGAGATATTCCAATTGAAAAACTTCCTAATGTGACAGCTCAAGAGTCATTAAATCATCCAACATGGAAAATGGGCGCAAAAATTACAGTTGATTCAGCAACGATGATGAATAAAGCTTTTGAAGTTATAGAAGCCAAGTGGCTTTTTGGAATTGACTGGGACTCAATCGAAGTAATATTACATCCAGAAAGTTTAATCCACTCATTAGTAGAATTTTCTGACGGATCAACTAAAGCTCAAATAAGCCCTCCTGATATGAGATTGCCTATACAATATGCTTTATTGCATCCACAAAGAATACAAAATCATAACCTCAAAAGGTTTGATCCAACAAAATTTAAAAATATTACTTTCGAAGAGATTGATAAAACCAGATACCCTTGTTTTGATATGGCACTATCTTATGCAAAAAAGGGTGGCACATGGCCATCCGCATTATGTGGAGCAGATGAAGGAGCAGTGGATGCTTTCCTATCAGGTAAAATAAAATTTGTGGAAATATCAGAACTTATTGAACAATCAATAAGTTCTCACAAGAATATTGAACTACCGGATATAAAAGATCTTATAGAATCTTATGAATGGGGACAAAAGCAAGTTGAAAAATCTTTATAAAGGCAAATCATGTTAAGTCTACCAAGTTGGCTATTTGTAATACCGATACTGGCATCTTTAGTACTAGTTCACGAACTTGGTCATTTCCTAACAGCGAAACTTTTTAATATTAAAGTCACAGAATTCGGATTTGGATTCCCTCCTAAAATATGGGGATACAAAAAAGGTGAAACAGAATATACCTTGAACCTAATCCCTATTGGAGGATTCGTAAAAATGGTTGGGGAAGAAGACCCAACAGACTCAAGGAGTTTTGCCGCGCAAAGTATACCCAAAAGATTAATTGTATTAGCTGCTGGACCATTAATGAATTTACTAACAGCAATAGCAATATTTTTCATATTATTGATAACTCCACATCAAGAATATGAAGGAACAATAACGATAACAAATGTAGCTCCAAATTCTCCTGCAATGAGCGCCGGGTTACAACCTGGAGACAACATAATTGCAATAAATAACAATTCTATAGGTACTACAGAAGAATTAATTGAGCAGATACAAAAAAACAAATCTCAGGAAACCACACTCAACATTCAAAGAAATTTAATGATTGGCAATGTAAAAGCTTCTCCTGAATTTTCTCATAATACAACTGTAACTCTTACACCCAGATCTAACCCTCCAAAATTAAAAGTGGTGGAGCAGGTATATGATCCAAATAATGAAATAAGCTTAACAGATGCTAAATCCTATAATTCTAACTTAGAGATTGGCGATACTATGACACAGGGATCTATGGGGATAATAATTGGACTAAGTAATCCGAGGATAGTAGAGAAAAAGTTAAATATAATTGAGGCGATACCAGAGTCTTTCAATCAGCTCTTTAATGTCTTAACCTTAACTTATTCTGGACTAACAAATTGGTCTCAAAACGGTGACGATCCTGGATTCACAGGACCCATAGGAATAGCACAAATAACTGGCGAAGTGGCAGAAATTGGATTAAGTCCTTTATTTCAACTAACCGCTCTAATAAGTATAAGTTTAGGCATATTGAATTTACTCCCAATCCCTGCATTAGATGGAGGTAGGCTAGCATTCATCGCTATTGAGGCTGTACGTGGAGGGAAAAGAGTATCTCCGCGAATTGAAGGGATTATACATATGGCAGGATTCATAATATTGATATCATTAATTGTGTTGATGAGTTATTTTGATTTAGCAAGAATACTAACAGGGGAAAGTATCATTAACTAAGGACTGTAATGAAGCGTAGAATCACTCAACCAGTATATGTAGGAGATGTTCAGATTGGAGGAAATTCCCCAATCTCAATTCAATCTATGACAAAAACAGATACTAGAGACGTGAAATCTACTGTAAAACAGATAAAAGAATTAGAGGAAGCGGGTTGTGACATCATCAGATGTGCTGTCCCTGACAAAGAAGCTGCTATAGCATTAAAAGATATTAAATCTAAGATTAAAATCCCTCTGATTGCAGATATACATTTCCATTATCAATTAGCTCTTGAAGCTTTAAAAAGTGGCGTAGACTGTCTAAGATTAAATCCAGGTAATATAAGAGATAAAGAAAAAGTATCTGAAATAGTAAATGAGGCAAAAAAATTGAAGGTTCCAATCAGAATTGGAGTTAATTTTGGGAGTTTGCCCCCTGTAGGTAAAATAGGTGTAACGAGAGGTATATCAAGGCATAATGACGGAGTTAATTTACTAGAGAAAGGATTAGGACAAGAAGAAAAAGATTATTCTGTAGTTGATCATATGGTAGCAACAGGATTGTGGGAAATAAGAATACTTGAAGATCTTGATTTTGATATGATCAAAATTTCTCTCAAAGCCTTTGATCTTGATACTACGATTGAAGCATACAGAAAGATGGCAAAACTAGTTCCTTATCCTCTTCACTTAGGAATAACAGAGGCAGGTACTGCAAAATCCGGTAGTATTAGAAGTTCAATTGGAATAGGATCACTATTATATGACGGTATTGGCGACACAATCCGAGTAAGTTTAAGTGATAATCCGATAAAGGAAGTTGAGACGGGAATAGAAATTTTAAAATCTCTTAACTTGAAGGTTTCTGGCCCTACATTAATTGCATGTCCTAGTTGTGGGAGAGCAGATGTAGATGTAAGGAAATTAGCAAATGACGTAGATGATTTAATTAGAAAAATCAAAACTCCCATAAAAATTGCTGTTATGGGATGTGAAGTAAATGGTCCTGGAGAAGCAAAGGATGCTGATATAGGAATAGCTGCCGGAGTAGGTAAAGCGATTATATTTCGCAAAGGGAAAAAAACTAAGATAGTTAATGAAAATGACATGCTTCAAGAATTAATGAATGAAATAAAACAATTTGAAACCGAAAGTATCGTTGTTGGAGATGAAATTACATGAGAATTTCCAGACTATTCAACGGAACACTCAGAAACCCTCCAGGGGAAGCTGAAACAATCAGTCATAAATTATTGCTACAATCAGGAATGATTCAGCAAGTATCATCTGGAGTATATAGCTATCTACCATTAGGATGGAAATCTTTAAAAAAGATAGAAACTATTATTAGAGATGAAATGGATAAAGCTAATTCTCAAGAAATCAAACTTGGGATTTTGCAACCTAGAGATTTATGGCAACAATCTGGAAGAGATGAAGTCTATGGTCCTGATATGCTTAGACTAAGAGATCGGAAAGAACGTGACCTAGTTCTACCTCCAACAAATGAAGAATTAGTCACTTTAACTGTTAAAAACATAGTCCAAAGTTATAGAGATATGCCAATATCTATATATCAGATTCAAACTAAATTTAGGGATGAGCCAAGGCCGCGAGCAGGATTAATTCGAGTCAGAGAGTTCGATATGATGGATGCTTATACATTTGACATAGATGAAGAGGGATTAGATCAAAATTATAATCTAATGATAAATGCCTTTCAAAATTCTTTTGATAGATGTGGACTAGATACCGTTTTAGTAGATGCCGACAGTGGGGCTATAGGTGGAAAGGATTCAAAAGAATTCATACTAGTATCTCCGTCAGGCGAAGACACAATTATATTATGCGACAATTGTGACTATGCAGCCAACGATGAAAAAGCAACTTTTAACAAATATGCCAAAGTAGTAGAAACTTCATTGAGTTTGGAAAAGATTAAAACACCTAATATGAAGACCATAGAATCTTTATCATCAAACCTTGATACTAAAAAATCTGAAATACTAAAAACGGTATTTTACATGTCTGATAATGAATTAATACTTGTGGCTACAAGAGGAGATTTAGATATAAGTGAGGTTAAGCTTAAAAATTATCTCAAGTGTAATGAATTAAGAATAGCAAATTCGGATGAAGTTACATCTAAAGGATTCATTCCAGGATTTGCTTCTCCTATTAATATCGGATCGAAAAAAATACAAGTTATATGTGATGACTCCTTAAAATTTACAAACGATTTGATTGCCGGAGCTAATGAAAATGATTATCACTTCAAAAATGTTCGGTACATAAGAGACTTTACAGGTAACAGCGAGGTAGATGTAGCAATGGCCAAAGAAGGATTTGCTTGTACTAAATGCACAGGGACTCTTCAAACTCAAAAAGGGATTGAAATTGGACATGTTTTTAAATTAGGCACAAGCTACTCTGAATCTCTAAAAGCTACATATTCAGACTCTACTGGCAAGCCAAACCTATTAGTTATGGGATGTTATGGTATTGGAATCGGCAGAATATTAGCAGGAGCCATTGAACAAAAATCTAATGATACCCAAATGGTTTTACCTAAAAATATTGCTCCTTATGAAGTACTAATATTAGGATTAAATTCAGACAATAATGATGTACGTACTGCAGCCAATGACTTATATGAAATTTTATTAGGCAATGATATTGATGTTGCATACGATGATCGAGATGAAACTCCTGGGGTTAAATTTCATGATGCCGAATTAATGGGAATACCAATTCAAATTATTGTAAGTTCTAGAAATCTTAAAAATGACTCTTTTGAAATTAAAATCAATAATCGGAGCGAAAGTACAATAGTAAAAACATCAGAAATAATATCTGAAACAATGAAAATTATAGCAAGTATAGATTAATATGAATTCAAAAAACATTAAATGCCCAGTTGTTCTCAGTTTTGATATAGATGGTACTAGTGGATTAATAAATATGGATCCACGTACAAAAAATTTCCCCAGTCTAATGTCAATGAGAGAATATGGTCCTAACATCGCAATGCCTAGAATTTTAAAAATTCTTAAAAAGCATGATATAAAATCTTCATTCTACATACCAGGATTTATAGCAGACACTCATCCAGAACTAGTAAAAAACATTTTTTATGAAGGTCACGAAATAGGTCATCATGGATATATGCATGAACCTCCAGCAACATTAACTAAACAAGAAGAAATAGATGTCATTGATAAAGGAATAGAAAGTATAGAAAGAATTACATCTCAAATACCTTTAGGGTATCGTTCACCTAGTTGGGAACTTAGCAAATATTCTATTGATATATTAGTCAATAAGGGATTCGTATATGATTCTAGTTTAATGGGTGACGACAGGCCTTACTACATACAATCAGGAAAAAATAAATTAATTGAAATACCAATACATTGGGAACTAGATGATCATCCTTATTTTAATCACACTCCGTATCTAAATCAAAGAAATGTAATATCTAATCCGATGAGTGTTCTTGAATCTTGGCAATTAGCTTTTGAAGGAATATTTGAATATCAAGGATCATTCATACTAACTTTACATCCTTGGATTATTGGACGCCCTGGGAGACTTAAAATGCTAGAAAAATTGATTTTATATATAAAAAAATTCGACGGAGCAGAATTTATTACTGCTCTAAATCTTGCTAAACTATTTGACTCTCAAATAGTTTCAAATTAATATCATTTTTGAAACTAACCTTTAGGAGTTGACATGCCATTACCAGAGAGAATGAATTTCGGTATTTTCATGGCCCCTTTCCATCATATGAATGATAATCCAACTTTAGCAATTGAAAGAGACTTAGAAATCATTCAATGGCTAGATCACTTAGGATTTGATCAGGCATGGATAGGAGAACATCATAGTGTTGGATGGGAAACTATAGCCTCTCCAGAAATATTTATAGGTGTTGCAGCAGAAAGGACAAAACATATAAAACTAGGGACAGGAGTCGTTAGTTTGCCCTACCATCACCCTTTAATGGTTGCAAATAGAATGATTTTACTAGATCACTTAACAAAAGGAAGGGTCTTATTAGGAGTTGGGCCAGGAGCTTTGCAAACTGACGCGCATCAACTCGGAATAGATCCTGATAAACAAAGACCTAGAATGAATGAGTCGCTTGGAATAATTAAAAGATTATTCACAGAAACTAAACCTATAACTTATAAATCTGAGTGGTTCGAACTGAACGAGGCTATGTCACAGCTGAGACCTTACACAAAACCTCATATGCCTATGTATGTTGCGTCAGTTCAATCTCCTACTGGAATGCTCGCAGCAGGAAAATATGGATTGGGAGTACTATCACTTACCGTACCTAGACAAGGTAGCCAAGAGCAAACAAACTTGAAAGAGTTCTGGAAAGTTGGAGAGGAATCAGCTAAAGAACATGGGAACAAAATGGATAGATCAAAATGGAATATAGTAGTTCCTGTACATCTTGCTGAAAGCAAGAAAGAAGCAATGAATCAAGTAAGAGAAAAATCTGCAGAATATGACTACGATTATTTTCATAAAGCATTAGGTAGGCCATGGGATTTTGATGGTCCAAGAGATAAAATTGTAGATCATCATGTTAATAATGGAACATGGGTAGTAGGGACTCCAGATGATTTAATTGAATACATTAAAATGTTAGATGAGCTGACTGGAGGGTTTGGAGGATTTATGATTCAAACAACCGAATGGGCTACAAGGGAACAAGTAATGAAAAGTTATGAATTAATAGCCCGATATGTCATGCCTCATTTCCAAAATTCACTTCAAAATATTAACACATCATATGACTGGGCAGTTAAAAATAGCGAAGAAATAATGTCACGAAGGCAAGGAGCTATTAATAAAGCTATTTCTGAATATGAGAACAAATAACCTTAAACTTCAAAAATGAGGATTCTAAAATGGCACAAATGACAGGTGGTGAAGCATTAGCAAAATCTCTATATAGAGAAGGGGTTCGGGTTATCTTTGGGTTACCTGGAGTTCAACTATATCAACTATTAGATGGTTTAGCGAAAGAACCTGGAATCCGTTTTATTAATACTAGGCATGAGCAAGCGACAACTTATATGGCAGACGGGTATTCTAGATCTGGTGGGGGTATTGGGACAGCCCTTGTAGTTCCTGGTCCAGGCCTTCAAAACGCTAGCGCTGGAATAGGAACAGCTTACGCTGCATCATCTCCAATACTAGTAGTATCGGGACAAATAGAGAGAGATCATATAGGCAAAGAGGGTGGAAAGTTGCATGAAATCAAAGACCTATCTTCAACAATATCTTCTGTTACTAAACATAATGAACTTATATTAGATCCAAAACGTATACCACAAGCACTACACAAAGCATTTGCTGAACTTAACACAGGAAGGCCTAGGCCTGTAGAAATTGAAATCCCTCCTGAGACATTAGCTGAAGTATCCGACATAAATTTATTAGAACCTGCAATACATACTCGCCCAGGAGCAAGTAAAAGTGATTTAGTAAAATGCGTCGAACTCATAATGGATTCAAAAAAGCCTATCATATGGGCTGGAGGCGGTGTTATTTCATCTAACGCATCAACTGAATTAACGGCTCTAGCAGAATATATTCAATCTCCTGTACTATGTACAGCTGAAGGCAAAGGTTCCATATCCGATAGAAACCCTTTATCAATTGGATCTTACCGATTTAAAAATGACACTTTTTTTGAAAAAAATATGCCAGAGTACGACCTTGTAATTGCAATAGGGTCACGAATACAATACCCTGAATATCTCCAAGGTAGAAAGGTATTGCAAATAGATATAGATCAAGAAGAATTGGGACGGAATTACAAAAACACTGAAGGTGTCGTAGGAGATGCAAAAAAAACCATCTCAGGAATATTGGAAATGTTGAAAACCCAATCCGAACCTAGAGATGATGACACGGCAGCAATTAAATCTTTGAGGCAAGATCGTTATAACCCATCTACTATACTAGAACCTCAGGAATCCTATGTGAAAGCTATAAGATCAGCTATACCTGATGATGGAATACTTATCTCAGGAATGAATCAGATAGGGTATTACAGTCGTAACAAGTATGATGTATACAACCCTAGGACATACATTACCTCATCTTATTATGGCAATTTAGGTTATGCCTACCCAACCGCATTGGGGGCAAAAGTCGCTCAACCAGATAAGGCGGTTGTAGCTATCTCTGGAGACGGTGGGTTTATGTTTAATGTACAAGAACTTTCTACTGCTGTACGACATAAAATCAATGCTGTCGCTGTTGTGTTCAATGACAATGCATACGGAAATGTAAAGCGTGATCAAATTAATTTATTTGATGGCAGAGAATATGGAGCAGACGTTACAAACCCAGATTTCATGAAATTGGCAGACGCATTTGGAGTTCATGGCATGCGAGTAGAATCTGGAGATCCCAATGAACTTGAAAAATGTCTAAAATCGGCCATAGATTTGGATACTCCTGTATTAATTGAAGTTCCCGTAAGCGAAATGCCTAATCCTTTCGGCGCTGGCATATTTTCTTATATTAAAAAAACTGCTAAATAAGTTATTAGACTAATTCAAATGGGATCCCGTGTTCTTTACAAGCACTTTCAAACCATTCAACGACTTCATTATGAAGAGGTATGCCGTTATTAAGCCTGTCTTCAGCCACTTCAGCTTCAGCTTGCCCTGGATATAATACTCTAGAGTGTCCTTTAGCGGGCTTAGATGTTTTAAGCATATTGATCCATTCATCCATAGTTTCCTTGAATTCATTAGTATCCATAAATGCTTCAATGTTATATGCGGCAACATAATGACCAAAATTTGGACGTCCTGGATTCATTCCATATCCTCCACCCGTCAATATTCCACTCAGAATATCGACAACACACATCATTCCATATCCTTTGTGTGATCCAATCTCACGTGTACCACCAAGTGGTAGTAAATGTGATGTTGCACCACCTTGAGCATTATAGTGCTCGTATTCTGGAACAGGGGGATCAACTTCGTTCATAATGGGCACACCATTTTTATCGGCTACCCACCCTCCTAAAAGCTTTGTACCATTACGTCTAGCTAAACCTAATTTGTTAGCTGCTACTGCACTCATAGCAGCATCAAAAACGAATGGAGCTTCAGTTGCCGCAGGAGCTGCAAGTGCAATAGGATTTGTCCCAAGTAATGGTTCTGATCCAAATGTGGGTAAAACTTGAGGTGGGCAAGAAGTCATAGACATCCCAATCATATTATGTTCAACAGCCATCAAAGTATAATAAGAAGCCATTCCATAATGTCTAGAATTATGAATAGTCACAACTCCCATGCCAACATTTTTTGCTTTCTCAATTGCAAGTTCCATAGCTTTAGGAGTCGTGATTATTCCCAAACCTCTATCACCATCAATATTAGCAGTTGAAGGTGTTTCTCTAGTAATAACAGTTTTAGGATCTGGATTAATAATTCCCTTTGAAAAATAATCCATATAAGTTCTTAGCATATTAGAGACACCATGAGTATCAACTCCCCTAATATCAGCTGTAACTAAAACATCTGCTCCCAAATCAGCATCATCCTTAGACAATCCTGCTTTCACAAATAAAGATGACACTAAATCTCTCAATTTAGATTCATCAACCCTTACCTCATCATTAATTTGTACTTTAAACTGTTCTAACAACTTTATCTCCCTTAACACTTAAAAACACAATTATAGCAATTCAAAAAATTAACTCTAATTAGGGTATACTAACTAATAAAGTCAGTATATACTTTACAAATATAAAAATCCCCTTACAAATATGCTTAACATTAAATTTTTACGTGGCATGCCTTTAGGGCTGTTAATACCGTGTTTACTAATAGCATTAGTAGCTATAAGTCCTGTAATTCATCTTACAATTAGATCATTAGGGGCAGATGAGAGCACTTGGCTATGGTTTCTCAGATGGAGAACTCTAGAGATTGTCTGGCGTTCGATGATCTTAGCAACATCTGTAACGATAGTTTGTATTTCAATTTCATTGCCAATATCATTCCTGACGAATAAAACAGATATTAAATTCAAGCAACTATGGAAAATATCTGCCATATTGCCATTAGTCATTCCTAGTTATATAGGAGCATATTTATTTGTATCCGTTTTAGGACCTAAAGGGATTTTATACCAAATATTAAATACATTATTTAATATTAATAGCATTCCAAACCTATATGGATTCACAGGATCATTGATAATAATATCTCTTTTAAGTTATCCGTATATATTATTAACTTTAAACGCAACAATAAATAGCACTGACAATTCCGAAGAAGAATCAGCTCGAATCTTAGGTTTAGGAAATTACAATATATTCAGAAAAGTAACATTACCTCAATTAATGCCATCAATATTATCTGGTGGCCTATTAGTTAGTTTATATACATTAAGTGATTTTGGTGCAGTTTCATTACTCAGATACAAGACATTAACCTGGGCAATATTCAATCAATACAGTGGTTCTATAGATCGAAACGCCACAGCTTTACTTGCATTATCCTTATGTATGTTAGCTATAATATTCGTTTATTTTGAATCAACATTTAGGACAAAAAGAAAACAATATAGAGCTTCTCCCGGAGTAGCAAAAAGACACAAAGTACACAAATTAGGCATATGGCAAATACCCGCAATCATATTTTGTGGGTCAATAGTTTTTTTGTCCTTAATAATGCCAGTATCGATGTTAATATTTTGGATAATACGAGGCTTACTCCATAGTGAGACAATTCCTGGGATGCTAGAGGCTTCTATCAGCTCCCTCTCCTTAGGATTTATGACTGCAATTTTAGTAATTGTTCTAGCCACTCCAATTTCGTATCTTTCAGTTCGGTATCCTAGATTTATTAGTATGTTTATAGAAAAAATATGTTATGCAGGATTTTCTTTACCCAGTATTGCGATATCAATTGCACTAGTATTTATAGGGTCAAGAATAGGAAGTCCTTTATACCAGTCAATGGCACTTTTGGTCATAGCTTGTGCAATACTATACATGCCAACAGGAATAGGACCCATCAAATCTTCCATAGAACTATTAAGTCCAAGGCCAGAAGAATCATCCAGAACACTCGGGAAAGGTAAATTTACTACTATATTTAAGATAACAATCCCAATGTTAAGGTCAGGAATATTTATGGGAGCAGTAATAGTATTTCTAGTAACTATGAAAGAATTACCTGCTGTTTTAATACTATCTCCATTAGACTTTAAAACACTATCAACGATGGTTTGGTCTTACTCCACAGAAGCATTCTTTGCAGAAGCAGCTGCCCCTGCATTATTATTAATTTTACTATCTTCATTACCCTTAACCTTAGTTTTGATTAAAAGCAGTGTATATAAATAAATATGAATACTCCTATATTATCTTGTAAAAATATATCTAAATCATTTGGAGCAACCAAAGCGGTTTCAGAGCTAAGCTTTGATTTATACCAAGGCGATATATTATCCATATTAGGACCTAGTGGATGTGGCAAGACAACTTTATTAAGAATAATAGCTGGGTTAGAGGAACCTACTGCAGGAAATATAACTTTATTAAATAATACTATCTACAATGGCAACATAAACATACCGCCTAACAAACGCAATGTAGGCATGATATTTCAAGATTACGCTTTATTCAGTCATTTAAATGTTAAAGACAACATATCCTTTGGCATATCTCAACTTAAATCAAAAGATCAAAAAGAAATAGTTAATAATTGCTTAGAAATCACAAGGCTAAAGGGGCAAGAAACCAAGTATCCTCATCAATTATCAGGTGGGCAACAGCAAAGAGTTGCTTTAGCACGTACCCTAGCAACAAGTCCTTCCTTGATCTTAATGGATGAACCATTTTCAAATTTAGATACTCAATTAAGATTAGAACTTAGAAATCAAGTATATGATATTTTGCGTCAAACAAATACGACGACTATATTTGTAACCCATGATAGAGATGAAGCTTTCGTATTATCAGATAAAATAGGAGTCATGTTAGATGGGGAAATCCTACAAATTGATTCTCCTGATAAAGTATATTTTTGGCCTAACAATAAGGACGTAGGATTAATAACAGGAAATTGTAGCTTTATTAAAGGTAGAATTCAAAACGGAACTGCTATTACTTCAATTGGCAATTTGCCGTTACGCGAAGAATACAAATATAACAAAAATGATGAAATTGAAGTATTGGTAAGACCTAATGATCTTTTAATGACTGTTGCCCAAGACGGTGACTGTGAAGTTATAAAAAAAGAATTCAGGGGTGACGAAACCTTATTCTGGGTAAAAATACCTTCAGGCGAAATAATTCCTTGTAAACATAAAAAATATACGACACTTTTTGAAGGGTTAAAGGTAAATCTAAATGCGGATCAACATGTGAAATTTAATGCTTTCAAATAAATTCACCAAGTCACTTTATCCCTTACAACACTTGTAAATAATTTAGCCAATATTTTTGTTGATTGTGGTCCCAAAGACTTTAATATTGAATAAACTTCCTTATGTTTCAACGTTTTAGAAATAACTGAGCTATGCCAATCAAATGAAAATCCTCCATTTGATAACAATTTGTCTTGAAAAGATCTATTAGCAAATTTCTCTAATAAAATATTTAGCGTTTTATCGTCCAAAGATTCATATAGTAATCTGGCATAGTAACCTGATTTAAGTTCAGAAAAGAACTTGTCTTTCCACATTAACTCATATGATTCTAAATAGTTTTGTGAAAAATCTCCTTCATAAAATGCTCCACAAATAGTTTTAGCCGCATATTTACCAGATAATATTGAATAATATATGCCCCCTCCTGTAGTAGGCTTAGTAAATCCAGCAGCATCACCAACAACCAATACTTTATCAGAGAATGTCTTAGAGATTGGCTTAATTGGTATTCCCCAATTTTCAATATTATAGTTATCTGGTTCTATAATTCCTGATTCTATTAAATGAGATAACGCTCCTCTTATATCAACGGATTTAGCATCTCTATATATAGCACCAAATAAAGCATTAGAATTAAAAGTGGGCACTAACCATGCAAAGGATCCTTTAATCATATTTTTACCTGTATATAGTTGTATATTATTAATATCTTTGACCCTTACCCCAACTTGAGTACCAACCAGATAATCAGATTTTTTAGATTTATCAAGACCAACTTGATTAAGAAGATTATTACTGAATCCAGTAGCAATAATTATCATTTTAGATTTGTATTTCTTTGTTTCAGAATGAGTCATAACAGATAATTCGACAAAATCAGAAGTCAATTTTATATCTGTAACTCTTGAGTTAAGAAGATATGATGCACCGGCAGTTTGAGCTTCATCAGCCATTTTCTGAACATATTTCACTCTGTCAATTATTAATGCATGTGCAAAAGAATCAGATAAAGAATATTTATCCCCATTAGGAGAATGTACTGTTACTTCGAGGGCTTCTCCATATACTATTTCGGGGTCTGGAGGAAGTTCTCTAGAACACTCAATCCCTATAATTCCTGTACATAGTTTGTCTCCAGGTGTCTCTCTCCAATCAACAACTAATGTGTTAACACCAAAATTGGCAAGATCTTTAGCAGCTGTATTTCCTGAAGGGCCAGCACCTATTATTATTACATCAAAATATTCCATTAATCACCAAATTGATCATAAAAAAATAAACAAGTGATAATAGTTTATACTTATTGAGTCAATTCTGTATTAGTAATTTATTATATTTTTAAAGGAAAGTAGAGTGCCTGAATTTGAAACAGTAATTGGACTCGAAGTCCATTCACAACTTCTTACACAGAGTAAAATGTTTTGTTCATGCAAATCTGACTATCAAAATTCTTCCCCAAATACTAGAACTTGTCCGGTATGTATGGGAATGCCTGGTGTACTACCCGTAATAAACAGAAAGGCAATTGAATTGGTGATTAAGACAGGGCTTGCGCTTAATTGTTCTATATCAGAAAGAACAAAGTTTGATAGAAAAAATTACCCCTACCCTGACCTTATGAAAGGATATCAAATCTCCCAATATGATATGCCAATAGCCAAAAATGGAGAACTAGAAGTTTTAACCAATGAAAATAAAACAAAAACAATAAGAGTAGAAAGGATACATCTAGAAGAAGATGTAGCAAAATTATTACATAGAAATGATCCTAATGGATCTAAATATAGTTTATTAGACATTAACAGAGCCGGAATAGCCCTAATGGAAATTGTCACTCATCCTGATATGAACAGCGCAGAGGAAGCTGACCAATATCTTAATTCATTACATGCAATTGTTAGATCTATAGGTGCGAGTACTGCAAACATGGAAGACGGTAGCTTTAGATGTGATGCCAATATAAGTACTAGAATTAAAGGCGAATCTAATTTAGGGAAAAAAGTAGAGATTAAAAACATCAATAGCTTCCGATCAGTTTTTAGGGCTATAAAATATGAGGAGATACGACAACAAAAACTGCTCACAAAAGGTGAAAAAATAACACAAGAGACTAGAGGTTGGTCTGATGAAAGAGGAACCACTATATCTCAAAGAACCAAAGAATATGCGTCTGATTATAGATATTTCCCTGAGCCCGACTTGCCTCCTGTAATTATTTCTCAACAATGGATCAAAGAAATTAAGTCTGAAATTCCAGAATTACCTTTAGAAAAGAAAGAAAGATTTATTAACACATACAAATTGCCTGAATATGATGCCAACATATTAGTTAACAATATCTCAAGTTCCAATTTCTTTGAAAGCACTATCAAACAATTCGGAAATATCACAGAAAAAACCAGTAAAAGTATTGCGAACTGGATAAATGTAGAAGGCGGAAGGCTACTAAATGAAAAAAATATCGATGTAGAGAAATCTCGATTAACTCCTGCATCACTAGTAAAACTTATAACTATGTTAGAAAGAAATGAGTTAAACAGTAATACAGCAAAAACTATTTTCGATAGTATTTATACCTCTGGAGGTGATCCTGCTGAAATAGCTCAAGAAATGGGATTGATACAAATAACTGATTCTGAAACGATAGAATCAGCAATTGATGTAGTTTTAAACAATAACCCTGAAGCTATCACAGACTATCTCCAAGGAAAAGAGAGTGTAATACAATTCTTAATGGGACAAGTCATGAAAGAAACTAAAGGTAAAGCTAATCCCAAAATGGCTATTCCAAGCATCAAAGAAAAATTGGAGAAATTTAAATAAATTTATTTCTAATACTTATATATGATAATACTTAGATTACTATACCCTGGAATTAAAATTAAACGATGGCTTTTGTTAGGCTCTATAGGTATAGGCATATGTGCAATTGGAATAGCATATTTCATAAGAAAAATTTTCTTAATTCAATTTCCGGATTTTTTGCCATGGTATTCAGAAGGAATATTAATATTAGTAATTGGAATATTAATAATATTATTAGCATTAAAAGGATTGTTTAACACACTATCTCCATTATTTGCAGAAGATGTAACTATTGGGACAATAGGGGAAACTTTGTATGACCGTCTTGCTAGAGATAGAGGCCCTAGAATTGTAGCCATTGGTGGTGGCACCGGATTATCTGTACTTTTAAAAGGACTAAAAAAACATACCAACAATCTTACCGCCATCATTGGTGTATCTGATGATGGCGGCAGCTCTGGAAGGCTTCGAAGAGAATTAGGAATAATCCCTCCAGGTGATTTTAGAAACTGCATCGTTGCCCTAGCAGATGAAGATTCTAGACTACCAGAATTATTTCAATATAGATTCTCAGAAGGGACAGGGTTAAAAGATCACAGTTTCGGGAATCTTTTTATAGTTGCAATGTCCAATTTAACCGGTAATTTTGTTGAAGCTTTGTCCGAATCAAGCAAAGTTTTAGCTGTTCAAGGACAAATTGCACCTGCAACAACAGATAATCTTAAATTATCAGCAAAATTATCAGATGGGCGAATTATAGAAGGTGAATCCAATATCACTTCAGAAAAAGGTATTGTAAGTGAACTATACATTCATCCTGAAAATGCCGAAGCATATCAACCAGCTGTAGAAGCAATAACAAATGCTGACTTAATTATTTTAGGACCCGGAAGTTTATACACAAGTATATTGCCTAATCTAATGGTTCCTGGAATTCAAAAGGCTATATTGAAAGCTACTGGCAAAAAAATATACGTTTGCAACGTAGCAACTGAAATTGGTGAGACTCAAGGTTTTGACGTATCTGATCATGTAGAAGTTTTGCAATCACACACTAATGAAAAAATATTGGACTGTGTCATCGCTAACAACAATATTACAGAAACAGGGGACCAATTTGCCGGAGAAGCAGTTTACATAAACAATTCCACTATTAAAAACATACCCGTAATATATGACGATTTAATAGACTCAAGCCATGTAGTACGGCATGATTCTGATAAATTAGCTAACTCTTTATTAAAAATAATCAACCAAAGTTAATATATCATCAATCAGTATTATGATTTATACTATATTATCAATATAAACATTAGGGTTTTGCATGGGAACAATATTTAACATAGCAATGATAATAATATCAATATTGTTGATAGCAATAATATTGATACAGGTTAGAGGTCAAGGAAGCGCTTTATTCGGAGCTGCTGAGTCATCTTATCGCACTAGAAGAGGATTAGAATTAGCGCTATTTCGACTAACTATTTTTCTATCAATCGTATTTGTAATAGTTGCTATAATAAGCGCTTGGGTAGTTACTAATAATTAATTTTCCAAGTAGTGTTTTTTTGAGAATCTTCTATTGATATATTCATAGATTCTAGTCTATCTCTTATTGAATCAGCGATATTAAATTGTTTAGATTCCCTTAATTCATTGCGAATTTCTAATAGTAATTCCACAAATGGTGCCACATCTAGGTTAGAAGATAAATTCTGATCTTCAATATTTATTCCTAATATTTGTGTCAATTCATTTAAGAGTTCTTGCGCTGAAGAAACATCTCTTCCATTTGAACCTTCACGGTTAATATCTCTTGCTAGATCGAAGATAGCCGCTAAAGCTTTTGGAGTATTGAAATCTTCATCCATAGCATCAATAAAATCCTGCTTGAACTTATTCGTTGGTAAAGGATTAGAATCCCCAGAAACGATTTTTAAAGCAGAACGTAACCTAGAAATAGCTTTATCTTGAGCTTTAATAGTTTTTTCATCAAATACAAGTGGACTTCTATAATGAGAAGTAAGAAAAAACATTCTTAAAGAATCTGGTGAATAAGTTTCTAAAGCTTGGGAAACAGAAAAAATATTCCCTACAGATTTACTCATTTTATCTGACCCATATTGCAATGTCCCGTTATGAATCCATACTCTTGCAAAAGGTTTCACTTTAGTAAATGATTCAGATTGTGCTATTTCATTTTCATGATGGGGGAATACAAGATCAACTCCACCACCATGTATATCAATTGTTTGACCTAAATATCGAATAGCCATCGCTGTACATTCAATATGCCAGCCCGGCCTACCTTTACCCCATGGACTTTCCCAATTAGGTTCTCCAGGTTTAGTTGCTTTCCAAAGAGCAAAATCCTCAGGGTGTTCTTTAGAATCATCAAGTTCCAGTCGAGCCCCTGCTTCTAAATCTGAAACTTTCCTATTACTTAATTTACCGTAATCTGACTTATTTTTAACCCTGAAATAGACATCGCCTTCAATGACATACGCATCATCTCTTTCAACTAATGTGTTCACAATCTTAATAATTTCTGAAATCTCTTGAGTTGCACGTGGATATTCAGTTGCCGGTAATACATTTAAAGATTTCAATTCATCAAAGTATGATTGGATGTTGCGTTCGGCTAGCTCAGATACTTCAATCCCTTTCTCATTAGCTGCGCTAATCATCTTGTCATCTATATCTGTAAAGTTTTGGATATGATTTACTTTAAAACCTTTATACTCCATATATCTACGGATTACATCAAATACAATCGCACACATTGCGTGACCTAAATGAGAAGACGAATATGGAGTAATACCACAAACGTACATATTAACAATGTTATCTGTAACTTCAAATTCTTCTAATTGCTTAGTCAATGTGTTGTAAATTTTCATATTATATTTTCCATAGTTGCAATAGCTATACTTGCTATCCCTTGAGAATCACCTAAAAACCCTAATCCATCTGTAGTAGTCGCTTTTACATTCACTTGGTCAGGAGATATTTTCAAATAATTTGATAAATTATTTTTCATTTCTTGTATGTACGGAGATAAGCTAGGAATTTGAGCAACTATTGTAGCATCCAAATATGTAGGGACCCAACCTCTTTCTTTAATTAACTTCATTGTTGTCTCAAGTAAAAGTAAACTATCTATATCCTTGAAGTCATCATCATCAGAAGGAAATTTAGTCCCAATATCCCCCATAGCGGCACCACCTAATAGACTATCAATAACAGCATGAACTAGAACATCGCCATCACTATGGCCTTCCAGTCCTCTACCAAAGTCTATTTTTACACCTCCAATAACCAATGGAATATCTTTAGAAAATTTATGTACATCAATCCCTATACTTGATCGCATTAAATTATTGTCCCTCTAAAAACCTTTCAGCTAATATCAAATCTGAGTTAGAAGTTATTTTTATATTAGAAGGATGTCCATCAAATGTCTTGATATCCTTACCTGATAATTCAGCCATATTAGCATCATCAGTACAAGAATCAACAATGCCTCTATGTATCTTCATAATCATCTCGTAATTAAAAAATTGTGGAGTTTGGGCTTCAAACAAATTATTTCTATCTAATGTATTTAAAATGAATCCTGATTCATCAACAAGTTTAACTGTTGAAGTTATAGGAATAACTGGAATAGCTGACCCATATTCAGAAACAACTTTAATCCCTTGATCAATTATTTCTTTACTCACACATGGTCTAGCAGCATCATGAATGGCAACAAAAGATGTTTTTGTCAGAGAATCCAGTCCCTTTTTAACAGAATCTTGTCTTCTGGGACCTCCTGTTACTAATAAAATATTGTGTTCTTCAAATCGTTTCAAATATTCACATGTTTTATCATAATCAAATTCAGATACTACTAGTGCAATTTCTTGAAAAATATTCCCTTGAGTAAAAACTTTCAAACTATACGACAAAACAGGTTCTCCATTTAATTCAGAAAATATTTTGTTTGCCCCATTCATACGGCTACTTTTTCCTGCCGCTACTATTACTGCGCTTATAGTCATATACATGTCCTATTTTATCTCTTAAATTAAAGGTAAAATCTATCATATTTATAAAATGAGAATTGTATAATGATAGTAATTAAAAAAGTATGATCTATGATCTTTATACATACTTTACTATGTGGAGAGAGCAATGGGAATAAATTATTGGATGTTTGTGGAAAGCAAACAAAATTCTGAAATAACTAGAAAATTAGATTACAGTATGTTTGGGGTAGGAACAAGATATAAAAGACGAGCTCAAAGAATGAAAAAAAATGACAGAGTTATTTTTTACAATCGAACAATAAAATCATGGACAGCAACAGCAACTATCACTGAAGAATGTTTTGAAGATTTATCTCCTGTATGGGAGCCCAAAGATAATATTGACGATTTCAAATACAGAGTATCTCTAAAGCCAAACCATATTCTAAAGGAAGATAATTATTTAAACGCATCTAAAATAGGATTCAGATTGGAATATGTAAAAAAATGGATCCCTGAAGATTGGCATCTAGCTTTTTGGGACACCTTGCACTTACTACCTCAAAAAGATTTCAAATTACTTGAAGATGTAATAAAAAAATATCCTTCAGTAAAAATAACATCGTGATTACCCGAAAATTTAAATGCATTTGAAATCTTTTGTCATAGTTATAGCACTCTACTGCTGATATTATATTGATACATCATAAAAAATGGGATTACAGAAATGCATACTCATGACCAAGAAGTCAGGTTAACAGAGCTAGCAGCTTGCGCTGGTTGAGCATCAAAATTAAGTTCTAGCGAACTGGGGCAAGTTTTGCTTCAAATACCCAATATGCTAGACAAAAAGTTACTTGTTGGAAATTCAACAAGTGACGATGCCTCTGTTTATAAAATTTCAGATGATATAGCAGTGGTAAACACAGTAGACTTTTTCCCACCTATCGTTGATGACCCATTTACCTTTGGAGAAATAGCCGCCGCTAATTCACTATCTGATATTTATGCTATGGGGGCAAAGCCAATAACTGCTCTAAATATAGTTGGATTCCCAGACGATTTAGATTTAAATATTCTAACTCAAATACTTAAGGGAGGAGCATCAAAATCAAAAGAGGCAAGTATAGCTATTGCTGGAGGGCATACAGTTGTCGATCAAGAACCAAAATACGGCCTTAGTGTAACAGGAATTATAAATCCTGGTTCACAAATCACAAACAATAATTCCAAGACAAACGATACATTAGTTCTAACAAAGCCAATTGGGACAGGTATAATAACAACTGCAGGAAAACATGGAAAGGTTAAAGATTCAGTGCTTGAATTAGCAATTGACACTATGAGAACCTTAAATAGATATGCATCAGAATCTATGGTAGACATAGGAGTAAACTCATGTACAGACGTAACTGGATTTGGATTACTTGGTCACTTAAAAGAAATGATGGATGCGTCCAATAAAATAGCATCCATAAATTACAGTCGTATACCTATATTAGAAGGAGTGATACCTCTAATCAAAAACGAAATGGTCCCCGGAGGAACATTTAAAAATTTGAACTCTATATCTAAAAATATACTTTTTGACAGTAATGTAGATGATTATCAAAAGATATTAATGGCAGACGCCCAAACCTCTGGAGGATTAATCATATCCGTCGATACAACAAAACTCCCCGAATTATTAAAATCAATAAATAAAAATAATATTTATGAGGCAAGTGTCATAGGGAATGTAAGGGATAAAGAATCTTCTTCAGTTAGTATTGAAGTATCTTTATAAATAAACTTGGTGAATTGAGTGAGTACAGTATCTGAATTAGTCACAAAGCAAGTTTGGAAAGCGATAAGCGTATCTATGGATAACAAGCAGTTACCACAATCTGCTATCCCTGATATTTTGATAGAGCGCCCTCAAAAAAAAGAGCATGGAGATTTTGCTTGTACTATTTCATTAAAATTATCCAAGATTCTAAATATGAATCCAATAGATATAGCCAATATCATTGTATCTAATTTTGATTCTGATGGAATTATATCTAATACACATATCGTCCCTCCTGGATTTATAAATTTAACCCTAGATTCAAATTGGTTATCAAATCAAGTCAGTTTAATAATTGACACTCCTAACAAATTTACGCAATCAAACCTTGGCAATAATAAAAAAATTCAAGTTGAATATGTAAGTGCTAATCCAACTGGGCAACTGCATGTAGCTCATATAAGAGGAGCAGTCATTGGAAGCACTTTAGCAAACATTTTAGAAGCAACTGGCTATGAGGTTCAGCAAGAATATTATATTAACGACGCAGGAAATCAAATTGAAAATTTCAATAAGTCTCTTGCACTCAGATATAAGCAACTATTTGATAATAATATTGAATTCCCTGAAGGACTTTATCCAGGAGAAGACATTATATCGATTGCTAAAAAAATTAAAGATTTAGAAGGATCAAAATATCTAGAATTAGATGCCGCAGACCTAGAATCAACATTAGGATTATTAGGTAAAAAAATAATACTTTCACAAATAGAATCTGAATTGCATTTATTAGGAATTAATTTCGATACATGGTTTAGTGAAAAAAGTTTACTAGACAATGGGGAGTTTCAGCATTGCATATCTGTAATCGAGAATTCTGGGTATACAAAGAAAAAAGATGGAGCAATTTGGCTAAATACAACCAAATTAGGTGAAGAAAAAGATAATGTGTTGATAAGAAGTAACGGGACACCTACATATTATGCAACAGATATCGCATATCATTTCAACAAATTTAAAAAAAGGTCTTTTGAAAGTGTTATAGACATATGGGGTGCAGATCACCACGGTCAAATACCTCGTCTTAAAAAAGCATTAACACTCTTGGGAATAGATCCTTCAAAATTAGAAGTAGTTTTAGTTCAAATGGTTAGATTTAAAAAGGGGCCAATAACTGAAAAGTTATCTAAACGTAAAGGGACTGCAATTCCTTTAACAACACTAGTTGAAGAAATAGGACCAGATGCCTGCAGATACCTTTTCTTGTCAAGATCTCATGAAAGTCAGGTAGAATTCGACCTAGATTTAGCAAAAAAACAATCATCCGAAAATCCAATATATTACATACAATATGCGCATGCTCGCATATGTAGCATATTAAAATCGGCAAATAACAAAAATATAGACTATAGTGAATGCATAAATAATATAACTTATCAGGAGAAATCAGAATTAGAACTGATTAAAAAATTAGTAGAATTTCCAGAAATATTAGAATCCAGTTCAAAAAATCTTTCTCCTCACTATGTTCCGCATTATTCTTTTGAATTAGCAAGTCAATTTCATCTTTTTTATCAACATTGCAGAATCTTAGATGATGACTCTAATAATCTTGATATAGTTATATCAAGATTATTATTAAGTGACGCAACTCGCATAATTTTAAATACATGCCTTACAATAATGGGGATGACATCACCAGAAGAAATGTAATCTATAATCACATAAATCAATCTCAAGGGGAATGACGATTAGTAAATATAAAATAATGTACTGGAAAGAAATACCTGTACAAATCAAAGTCGAAGATGAGAAAGAGGTTATATCTCAACCTTTAGATGACAGATTTCAGCAAGCTGTAGATGCTATATCTATGTTTGACGGAAGTAGTGAATCAGATGATTACTTAATGGGTTGGAATTGGGGAGATGAAATTGAAATTGAAGGAAACGCTAAAAATGTCGCTGAAAAAATTGCTGAAAAATATAATCTTCTAATGCCTAAGGATTTTGTAGCTAGAATAAGAGATTTACACAAAACAGGAACCAGATCTGCAATTGCAGGGAGTATTGACAATTGGATGGATGAACATGATAAATAAATTAAAAATTAGCCACCCTTTATTAGAAAGAATCGAATCAGGAGAAACTCTTATTTCAGATGGTGGAATAGGAACATATTTGCAATCTCATGGGTTAGAAGCAGGTGGAGATCCAGAAGAATTTAATATTACAAATCCCGAAACAGTAAAGTTAATGGCAAAAGAATATTATGACGCAGGCTCAGACATAGTGCTTACTAATACATTCGGCGGGACTATATTTCGACAGAAACACTATGGATTAGATCACAAAGTACATGACTTGAATGAACAAGCGGCATTAATAGCGAAATCACAAACACCCGAAGGTAAATTTGTATTAGGATCAGTTGGGCCAACAGGGCAATTCCTTGAACCTTATGGTGATATTAGTGAAAAAGATATGTATGAAGGTTTCAAACAACAAATACTTGCTTTAGAAGCAGGTGGAGTTGACGGTATAATCCTAGAAACTATGACAGCATTAGAAGAAGCCACCATTGCAATAAAGGCTGCTTTAGAAAATACCAATCTCTTAATTGCTGCTACCATGACATTTGATAAAGGGCCAAGAGGATTCTTTACAATGATGGGGATAACTCCTGAAGATGCTACTATTGAACTAAGCAATGCAGGGGCACATATTGTAGGAAGTAATTGCGGTAATGGGATAGATAATATGATTGAAATCGCTCAAAGAATGCGTAATTCAACTGATATACCTTTAATAATTCATTCAAATGCGGGAATACCTAGTATGAAATCAGGTAATATAATATACCCTGAAACTCCTGAATATATGGCTGAACGTTTCATGAAATTAAAAGATATTGGAATAAATATAATAGGTGGGTGTTGCGGAACTAGTCCTTCTCACATAAAAGCAATACATGAATCTCTAAAAAAGGATCAATAATGTCTATAAGAAATCACTCAGGACAAAGGCCTATTGAAGTCATATCTAAATATGGCAAATGTATTGAATTAGTTTCAATGGATAAATATTACAACAACATATCAATCGGACTTTATCTAAAAGATGATGTTTTTACAGTTTGGTCATTTGACAGTTCTAAAGGTTCAAAAGACAGAATAAAGCAAATACGTGACCAATTAGTTAAACTAGGAGACATGATTCCTGTAGGAGAAAGTGACAATCAAGTCAAGTTTGAATGTTCCAACATTCATGAACGCCCCATAAAATTTTTGTTAAATCAAGCTGTTGGGAAAGCACCTGATTATTCCCCTCCATCGGACATACTAACAATAAAAGATAGTAAATCAGATCTACATATATTTGTTGAAAAAAATAATGATGCAAATATAAATTCATACAGAGTGATAGTAAAAGGCGAAGCCCGAAATCCTGCTATGAGATTGAGGATGATTGTTGCTGGATTTATAAAGTATGGAGAAATGCAAAAAATATCTGATGATGCCATAGGGTTTCCGTGTAACCAGTTTCATGATGGATTAATTAGAGTATTATTACCGTATTCAAGAAATATAAGTAGTGTTGAATCAATGATGGCTGCGGAAGATTTAAGAGGGCAAATGACAACTGGTACACTAGGCTTTAGCCAAGTGTAAAGAAGGTAACATGCAAAAAAAAACCAAAATGACATCTCGCGAACGCGTGCTAAACGCTCTTTCAGGCAAACCTGTGGATAGGACCCCGGTTGCTAATCCAACAAGTGTAGCAACAGTTGAACTTATGGACCTGGTCGGAGCTTCATTTCCTGAAGCATGCAGAGACCCAGAGTTAGCTGCTCGATTAGCGTCAACAGGATACACAGAACTAGGTTTTGATAGCATATCACCATATTTTAGTATAATCCAAGAATCTTCGGCGCTTGGCTGTGAAATGCAATGGGAAGAAAAAGACAATTGGCCTACAGTAAGGATGTACAACCCAATATGGAAAGATTCAAGCGATGTAAAAATACCCTCTGATTTCCTAAAACATCGAGAAGTTAAAGCTATAACAGAATCCATCAAAATGATCCGAGAAGAATTTGGAGATGAAGTAGCTATAATTGGAAAAACAATGGGGCCATGGACATTAGCATATCATGTATTTGGAGTAGAATCATTCTTGCTAGGCAGTGTTGATAATCCTGAAGAAACTTTTAAAGCTTTAGAAAAACTGACAGAAATATCAATACTATTTGGACAGGCACAAATCGATGCAGGCGCAGATGTACTAACTTTCCCAGACCATGCAACTGGAGATTTAGTCAGTGGCGAGTACTACAAACGATTCCTGCAAGATATACATACAGATATGGTCGAAAAATTACCAGTACCTATAATATTACACATATGCGGTAGAACTGTAGATAGGATGCCTTATATAGCACAAACAGGTATGGCTTCTTTTCATTTTGATTCAAAAAACGAACCCAATGAAGCTATGGGGGCCGTAGATGGCGGTATAGGTTTAGTGGGAAATATCAACAATCCAGAAACTTTGTACGCAAAAGATCCAGAGGATGTGAAAGAGGAAGTTTTCAGATGTCTAGATGCAGGAGTCCAAATGATAGCACCTGAATGTGCAGTACCTCTAGCAACAAAAGTACAAAACTTAATCGCAATTCCAGAAGCTGTAAAAGACTGGACCAATTCTAAATCAAATGATTAAATTAATAGTCTGTTTATTTTAAATAGCTATAAGTTCAATGTTAGGACAAGAATATGCCTGTAGTGAATGAGTCTCTTGAAAAAGAATTACAATATGTCTCAGACCTTAAAGAGCAGGCCCATATTAGGGCTCTTTGGACAAAAGCTGATCCATTAATGCAAGAAATATCCGTGAGTCTTATACAAGGTAAGAACGAAGTAGTTAGTGATCTCACAGAGATAGCATTAGAAAAAGGTTTCTCAGCAAATACTATACTAGATGATGGACTTATAGCTGGTATGGCTATCGTTGGAGTTAAATTTAGAGATAACATAATATTTGTTCCAGAAGTATTGGTAGCAGCAAGAGCCATGAAAGCTGGCATGGCCCACATTGAGCCTATACTATCGGAATCAGGGATTGAACCACTTGGAACAGTAATTATGGGAACAGTGAAAGGAGACCTTCATGATATTGGTAAAAATTTATGTATCATGATGTTAAGGGGAGCTGGGTTTAGTGTTATAGATCTAGGAGTAGACACATCACCCGAAGAATTCATTGAAGCGATAGAGGACAATGAGGCAAATGTTGTGGGCATGTCTGCATTATTAACAACTACTATGCCCAACATGGGCAAAACTATTCAAGCTTTTGAAGAAGTTGAAATGAGAGATATGGTAAAAGTAATGGTAGGAGGAGCGCCTTTAACTCAAGAATTTGCTGACGACATGGGCGCAGACGGATATGGGAAAGACGCGATTTCATGCGTTGACTTAGCAAAATCGTTTTACAGTTAAAGCAAAACAATGGGTAAGTCTAATTTCAATAAAGAACAATATTATGATAGCGTACAGAAACTAGATTCCATATTTAGAGGTATGTCAGAAACTATCAATAAAAACTCTAAATGGAGATGCCCTTACAAAAATGTCGAGAATAGATGCACTGCAAAATTTGGATGTAGAAACCAAGACAGAGACGTAAATAAAGACGAGTTATACATATGCGCGGGTAGCGATTCATTAAATTATAGATTTGCTTGGGATATATAATTTAAAAATAAATTTGAAATTCATGATAAGTGCATTGTTTTTATGCATATATTTGTTAGTATAATTTAATGTCTCCAATATTTGCAGATGGCCACAAAATAGAAAGCTCTGAAAATAAGACTATATTTGATTATGCTGATTCTCTTAAATTAAGAGTTCCCACATCATGTGGACGAACAGGAGAATGCCACGAATGTATAGTTGAGATAAAACGTGGCATATCTGCATTGTCTCCTCTTACAGAAAATGAAAAGTTTTTGAAAAAAAATTACAGATTAGCTTGCCAAGCAACTGTTAATGATTCAGATATAGATGTTGAATTTAGCACCTTACGAAGGCAACCCAAAATACTAACCTCCTCAATCAGTAGAAATATTCCTATAAACCCAAAAGTTAAAAAAATAAATGATTCAGTAGTCCGAGATAATATAACTATCGACAAATATAAAGGCCGTATTTGTGGAATTGCGGGAGACATAGGTACGACAACTGTTGTACTAAATTTAGTTGACTTAGAAACCGGCGAAATTGTAATGACTTCATCATTTGAAAATCCTCAAAAATTTGGAGGTTCAGATGTTATGAACAGAATATCTTACGACAGTGGCCAGTATCACGGTGAATTACAACAAGTTATGTTATCTTCAATCAATTTTGAAATAGGTATGATGACAAAACAAGCCAAAGTACACCGACGTCAAATTTATGATGCAGTTTTTGTTGGAAATACAACGATGAGAGATATATTATTTGGAATAGATGTTCAGTCTGTAGGTGAAAAACCTTATAAATCAACAATTCAAACAGCATATGAAAATGGGGAAATACCTACTACCGCAATTACATCAACAGCATCTGATATAGGATTAAGAATATTCCCAGAAGCACATGTATATAGTGGGCCGCTAATAAGTTCTCATATAGGATCTGATATAAGTGCTGACTTGTTAGCAATTAGCATGGATGAAGAAGAAACCCCTGTTATGTTAGTAGATATAGGAACTAACACAGAAGTAGTAATAGGTAATAAACATAAAATGGTTACTGCCTCCTGCCCTGCGGGTCCTGCATTTGAAGGTGGAGAAATAACTTACGGAATGCCAGGATATGATGGAGCAGTTGAATCAGTTACGATCAATAAAAACTATTCAGTTAATTCGAAAATTATCGGAAACAAAGAAATAATTGGAATATGCGGATCAGGTTTAGTAGACCTGCTTGCTGAATTACGGAAAAATGAAATAATGAGTCCATTAGGAGTTCTAGCTAATAGTGCTGAATATTTCCGATTCTCTGAAAAAGAAGAAATGGATTTATTCAGATCTGACATAAGTGCTTTAGCACAGGCAAAATCTGCAAATTATTCTGGCCAATACATCGCCTTAAGGCACTATGGAAAGCCTTTAGAAGGAATAGGCACTATGTTCTTAGCTGGAGGATTTGCAAACTACATAGATATTGAAAATGCTAAAAATATTGGATTTATTGCAAATTTCCCTACAAATAAAATAACTAAGATCGGGAATAGTTCCTTGGAAGGAGCCACAATTATGCTTCGATCTCATAATATGAGGACAAACATAGAAAATTTAGTAAAAAACATATCTCATATAGAATTAGAAACTACTCCTGATTTTTTTGATATATTCGTTGAAGGATGTATGTTTAAAGAAATGCCAACTGAAATAACATAGATTTTCAATTAGGGGGAATAAAATGACTTGGAAAGTATTAATAACGGACTACGTTTGGCCAAATATAGAACCAGAAAAAAAGATAATTGAAGCTTCTGGTGGAGAAGTAGTAGTTGCTCCTGATAGTTCTGAAGAAACTCTTATAGCTCTAGCCAAAGATGTAGACGTGATTATGACATGCTTTGCACAAGTAACTGACAAAGTTATTGAATCTGCTAAAAAATGTGTAGCCATAGGCAGGTTTGGGGTAGGAGTTGACAACATATCAGTTAAAAAAGCAACTGAGCTAGGCATACCAGTTACTTATGTTCCAGATTATTGTATGGAAGAAGTATCTGATCATGTATTGGCTCTATTGCATACTTGGAACAGAAAAATTGCATTATTTGATAAATCAGTAAAGGACGAAGGTTGGGGACATTTAAAATTATCCATGAGAATTATGCGATTAAGAGAAAAAGTTTTAGGAATAGTTGGATTTGGAAGAATAGGGCAAATGGTAGCCGAAAAAGCATCTGCATTTGGAATGAAAATTATTGCCAATGACCCAATAATTTCTAAAAATGAAATGGAAAAGTTAGGGGTAGAATCTGTCTCTCTAAAACATTTACTAAGCATCTCTGACTTTGTAACGCTACATGCCCCACTTATTCCTCAAACACATAATCTGATAAGTACCGAAGAATTAAACCTAATGAAAAAAGATTCATTCTTAATAAATGCCGCACGTGGGCCATTAATTGATGAAAAGGCTCTCTATCATGCTCTAAAAAACGGAACAATTGGGGGGGCGGGATTAGATGTAATGGTAGATACTATTCCAGAAAAGAATCATCCTTTATTACAATTAGACAATATTTTAGTTACCCCACATATAGCATTTTTTTCCCAAGAATCTACCTTAGAATTAGAAGAACGTGCAGCCCAAGAAGTAGTAAGAGTGTATAAAGGGCAAATGCCAGAAAATTTGGTAAACCCTGAAGTATTGAGTCATGAAAACCCTAGGCACTCAATAAAATCTTCTTAGCTTATATATGTATATTGATTTACACACACATTCGATTGCGTCAGATGACTCAAAAGCATCAGTTGAAGGGTTTGCTCAATGGACCAACATGTTAAGAACCAGAGGCTTTAAAATAGATGGCTTTGTACTCACAGAACATAGGCAATTTGATTTATCGATCGATTATTCCGAATTATCAGAAAAATACAATATATTAATCCTAAAAGGAGCTGAATTAGACACTGATTGCGGTCATTTCTTAGTGTATGGAATAAATAAAAAAATCTGTGATTTAATAGACTTGGAAGATATAAATATTAATGCCGAATACTTGATAGAAACTTGTATAAAACATTCAGCCATTGCAATCCCTGCACATCCTGGACGCAAAAGCATTGGATTATTTGAAAATTTAAGTAAATATCCTAATATCCTAAATAAAATATCGGCAATAGAAGGCTTAAATCACTCAAATAGACTAGAGGAACAGATAAAGACAACTAATTTCATTAAAAAACATAAGTACCCTAGCATTGGTGGAAGCGACTCTCATATAGTAAGTACTATAGGCAAATGCATGACACATTTTGATGATCTGATAACAACAGAAAAAGATTTAGTACAAGCATTAAAATCAAATAGATATACTGCCGTACAAATAGAAAATACAACATCTCAAAAACTGTAAATAATTTTTATGAATATAAAATATGCTAAGAAAGAATTAGATCGTGAATATTATAGCGGCCCATTCCTAATAACTGAGCAATTGATAGCTCAGTTTAAAAATTTAAATATTACAAAAAATCAAAGTACCATTTTTGATAATAATGTAAGTTCAGCTGAAATATGCAATTTATTTATGCCATCACTACACAAACCTGATATAAAAATTGAGTTTGGAAATTTAGTTTTTTTTGCAGGGCAAACAATGGATTTATTATCCGACGTCTCCAGTGGAGACACTTTAACAGCTAGTACAAAACTATCAAACGTTTACTCCAAAACAGGCAGATCAGGGAAGATGGTGTTTATAGAATGGAAAATAATCTTCAAGAACCAAAAGGATGAATACGTATCCAAAATAACAGAATCATTTGTCAGAATAGAAACTTAAGATGATTCAAAAAGATTATAATATAGGAGACCAAATAGGTCCCATAAATTATATTGTTTCTAAAGAAGATGTAATTGATTTCATTTCTCTTTTAGAGTCTAATGTATCATTCCAACGATTCATTTCCGTGAAAGAAGCGCGGAAAGGAAATTTTCCCGAATCTATAGTTCCTGGAAATATGCATTTAATTTTATTATCAAATTTTTTAATGACCTCAATTAAAAATATTATCCTTAAAAAAATGGAAATTATATTTAGACATATTGTGAAACAAAACATACAATTAATTATTAGAGGATTCATAACAAACGTATCATATGAAAATAATACGAAATATTATGAATGCGACATAACTATTGAAGATGATCAGGGAATCTCTTTAGTAATAGCTAATTCTAAATTTACAATTAAGTAAATCCAACAGGAGAAAAATGTTATCCGTATCATTTGAAAAACACATATTAGATAATGGTTTAAACGTAATTACACATGTTGATAAATCTTTGCCCGTAACAGCTGTTAATGTTTGGTATCACGTTGGTTCAAAAGACGAGGAAGTCGGAAAAACTGGTTTCGCACACCTCTTTGAACATGTAATGTTTGAAGGATCTAAACATCATAATAAAGACTATTTTGAACCCTTACAAAAAATAGGGGCAAACATCAATGGGTCTACAACAACTGATAGAACAAATTACTGGGAAAATATTCCAAGCAATTACTTAGATCTTGCTCTTTGGCTTGAATCAGACAGGATGGGTTTCCTGCTAGAAGCTTTAGATCAAGAAAGGTTTGATTTACAACGTGACGTTGTAAAAAATGAACGCAGGCAAAGCTATGAGAATAGACCATACGGGACTGCTCATCTAACACTCCAAGAAGCACTATTTCCTTCACCTCATCCATATCATTGGCCCACAATTGGTTCTCAAGAAGACTTAAATAATGCTGACCTAAAAGATGTGAAAGATTTTTTCAAACGTTTTTACCATCCTTCAAATGCAAGTATATGCGTAGCGGGTGATATAGAACCCAAAAAGGTCGTTGAAAAAATAAAAAGATATTTCGGAGATTTAGAACCTGGGAGTTCAATAGATCGAATACAAAGAATGGATTCTCCTTTGACAGGAGAAAATAGAATTGAAACATTTGATTCTGTTCCTTTTCCAAGAATCTATATGGCATGGCCTACAGCACCTAATTTTACTAAGGAACAAGCTTCATTAGATGTATTGTCCATTATACTGGCAGATGGAAGAAGTTCCAGATTACATAAAAAGATGGTTCATGAATCTCAAAAAGCACATGACGTAGAAGCGTATCATCATAGTCAGGAAATAGCAGGTGAGTTTCATATTATGGCAACGGCCAATCCTGATCACCCATTGAAAGACTTAGAACATATTATCGAATCTGAATTAAGTTTACTTGCATCAACTCCTCCATCTGAATATGAATTAACCAGCGCAAAAAATAGAATAGAAAGTTATTCAATACACAGATTAGAAAAAATCGGTGGATTTGGCGGCAAAGCTGATCAATTAAACTACTACAATATTATGGCTCATGACCCAAATGTAATTAATACTGACATAAATAGATATCGAGAAATCAATACTCAAGACATAAGCGACGCGGCAAAATTATTGTCCAGAAATTTTGTTCGATTATATGTTCACCCTAAAGATTCTAAGATTTCATCCAATGTAACTATAGATAGAACATTAATGCCTGAAAAATCAGATGACCCAAATTATATTCCTCCAGATATAGATCAAATAAATTCTCAAAAAATCTTATTAATAAATAAACCAGAGTTACCTATTATTTCAATAGGGGTATTAATAAATTCAGGAATTATACATGAGAATCCAGAAAATTTCGGATTGGCCAAACTAACTACCGATATGTTATTTGAGGGTACAAAAAACAGGACTAGCCTAGAAATATCTGCAGATGTCCAATTCTTTGGTTCACAAACAGGAAGAAAGACAGCTCGTGAGTACTCTTACATATCGATAAGCGGATTGTCTGAACATATCGATCAAAATTTAGAAATATTATCTGATATTCTACAAAATCCTATTTTCCCTAAAGAAGATTTTGAAAGAATTAAAAATGAAAGATTAGCTGATATTGAAATTTCACGCGACAATCCTGATTCAGTTGCAAATACCGCAATAAGATCAATAATATATGGATCAAACTCTGAATACGGACATCCAGCATTAGGATTTAAAAAAACTGTTAATAACTTAACTACTGAAAATGTTAAAACACATTATGAAAATTTTATTAAATCAAAAAATCCTTCTTCATTTTTGATAGTTGGAGATATGAAAAGATCTGAATCTGAAAATTCCATCTTAAAATACTTTAATAAGATAGATACTTCAAAAGATGTACTAAATACAACTGATCTACAGATTACTCCAAATGATGTATCTGAAAATACAATATACTTAATTGATAACCCTGGAGCAGCACAATCAGTAATAAGAGCAGGATTTTCAACTATTCCGAGAACTCATGATGATCTCGACAAAGTATCTTTACTAAATTATATTTTAGGTGGAGACTATTCAAGTCGACTCAACTTAAATTTAAGGCAAGACAAAGGATATAGCTACGGATTTTATTCTTCTATTTCCTGGCATAAGAATCCGTCCCTTTGGGTTTGTAGGGGTAGTGTTCAAACAGAAGTAACGAAAGAATCTATAGTTGAAATAATTAAAGAAATATCTAATATAAAGTCAGAAAACCCCATTACAGAATTGGAATTTGACGATGCTAAACAAAGCATTATTAAGGGAATGGCATCTCAATTTGAAACCAACAACCAATTGATGTCTCAATTAATAAACATATCTACATATAACTTACCTGTTGACTACTATAAACAACGTATTAGTAACATATCTCAACTCAAACATAAAATGATTATCGATGCAGGTGAAAAATATCTAAATGACAATAGATTATCTATTGTCATTGTTGGAGATGTCGAAAAAATTGAACCTGATTTACAAAAACTAAATACACGTATAATTCATTCGGATCAATACGGCAATAAAATATAATAAATAATGAAATAATGGTGAGCTTAATAATTATCAATGCTTAAATTAAGAAACGAAATCCCAGATAAAAATAATGTTAAATCTCCTGTTTTGTTGCTTAATCAAAATTACCAACCATTAAATATTTGTACTGCTAGGAGAGCAATATCTTTAATGGGACTCGGGAAGGCAGAACCTATTATAAATTCCAGTCGTAATATAAGAAGCGCAACAACAAGCCTGCCTTTGCCTTCTGTAATAAGACTCTACTATATGGTAAAAATACCAACAACTAATCGCAGGTTGTCTAGGCAAGCTCTTTTTTTCAGAGATAAATTTACTTGCCAGTACTGTAGCAAGAAAACTAGGCAGCTTACCATCGATCATGTAATACCTAGATCTAAGGGCGGATTACATGTATGGGAAAATGTAGTTTCTGCATGCGCTGACTGTAATCATAAAAAAGCTGGATTAACATTGAGAGAATCAGAGTTAAAACTTAAAGCTTCTCCAAAATCTCCATCCCCTAATCCATATTATATATTTCAGCATCGAAATATCGCTGAAGAATGGAAACCTTTCATACCATGGGAAGCATAAAATTAATTAAGTTTCTAAAATTGACGGAATACCCAAAAATAAATTATCGTAAACTAATAATGGATTGGTGTTAAGTCTTAAATTTACCTTAGCCGAGTCAAACATTTTTATAATCTGAACAACGTTATTAGTAGTAAAATGCGAAGAAATATATTTCATATGATCTAATCTGTTTATGTTAATGACTTCCGTTTCATTACCAATAAGTATCATTAGAATATCTCTCCACCAAGTAGTCATAATATCAATGTCCGAGAAACCATCTAGTTGAGTATTTTTAAAATTCTTAGCAAGGCGATCAGAAAACTTAAGTCTGACCTCAACAGAATTTTCTATAGCTGACTCCATATCGTCAAATAAATTTTGCATATTAAAAAATAAATCTGGATTAGAAATAACTCTATAAATCCAACCAATTCTACCTCTTGATAATTTAACAATAAGTTTCGAATCTAAATTATCTGGTAATTGATGATCTGAATGCTCAAACATATTTTCGAGTAAAGAGACATCTGAAACAGGATACATATTTAACGTTTGGCATCTAGACAAAATAGTATCAAGAATATTTGATATATCTTCAGATATTAAAATTACGATAACATCTTCCGGAGGTTCTTCCAATGTTTTTAGTAATAAATTAGCATGCTCAGAACGCATTCTATCTACATAAGAAATAATAAAAACTTTATGCTTCCCTTCATAAGGTTTTTTATATATTTGAGCTAAAAAATCTTCTCTTAATTGCTCAATAGGAGAAGATTTAGAATTCAGAAAATCTAGAATATGAATGTCCGTGTGTGTACCAGAGGATATTCTAATACAATTTTTGCATTCTTCGCATGGAGCATTATTCTTTATAAAGTATAAACAATTAACTGCTTTTGCAATATCAAACGCTAAAGTTGTTTTTCCCGTATAAGAAGGTCCAGAAATTAAAAATGCATGCGCTAATCTTTTAGATTCTATTGAATTCTTAATAAAATCAATAACTGAATCATGCCCTTTAGTCTGCCACATTAACTTTCTCCAAAACAACTATGCTAAAAAATGCAAACCAAATATAATATAGAAGCATGTTATTTATTCACATTATATTAAATGAAATATAGGAAATGTAAAATGACTTTACAAAGTAATAATATAGGCAGGGATCATATCTTAACACTGAGAATGGTATTTACGGGGTTCTTGTTGTTTTTAACTTATATTGCATTATTTGGAATATTACTATTTACTGGTTTGCCTTTTGGATTCGTATTGATAATGGGAATAGGAATGGTATTTTTTCAATATTTTTTTTCAGACTGGTTAGTTTTAAAAACAACAAAAGCTAAAATAGTTTCAGAATCTGAAGCACCAAAATTACATACAATGATTAATAGATTGTCAGCCATAGCAGGAATACCAAAGCCACATAAAATAGCTATTATGGACATAGAAGCACCAAATGCTTTTGCCACAGGAAGAAACAAAAAAAAGGCAACTGTAGCAGTAACTACTGGCTTACTTAACAAACTAACAGACCAGGAATTAGAAGCCGTAATAGGGCATGAACTAGCTCACATAAAAAATAGAGATGTTGCTGTAATGACTTGGGCAAGTTTAATTGTCGTAATAGCCGGATACTTAATGCAAATGATGTTTTGGATGAGTTTGTTTGGTGGATTTGGAGGTGGCAATAGACGAGAAGGCGGAGGTCAAGTTTGGTTAATGATTATGATAGCGTATGTGTCGATAATAGCCATATATTTTATAAGTCAAATACTAACGATGACCTTGTCTAGATATCGAGAGTTAGCCGCTGACAGAGATGGAGCTTTAATTACCGGTAACCCAATGGCACTAGCATCAGCATTACAAAAGATTAGTGGTGAAATAACTAAAATACCTGAACGAGATTTACGTCAAGTAGAACACGCAAATGCGTTTTTTATCATCCCAGCATTACAAGGAAAATCGATGGCAAAATTATTATCAAGTCACCCTCAAACAGAAGAAAGAGTTAGAAGATTAAGAAATATCAACAAAAATATGACCAGTTCTTAGTAATCATTTAAATATGTTTAAAAATATTTTCAAAATAAAGAAAGAATCTTCATCAATATTGCTATCAATATTCAATATATTAGAAAACAAAGATTTGTCTCAAGAAATAGTTATTAAAAATTATGGGGCAATACTTCTAAAACCTCTAAATTCTACCCATCTAATATCATCATATGAGGATATTAGTAATAATATTGATCAACATAAGATAAATGGTTTTTTAAACTTCAAATTTAACAATGATGATCATGACATCACATGGGCTATATTGGAAACAAAATCGAATGCTCAACTTATCAATGGAATAGATCAAGTCAGTAATAAAATAGCCTCTATGGATATGGGGGATTCAATGATAGGATGTGTTTTCATAGCAGCTTTTAGAGAACAAAAATCTTACATAATATGCAATTATAGAACATCTAAGTTTTACCCTTTCATCCCTTCTGGCAAAAATAGCAGAGACAACGAACTGGAACTTGACTTAGGATATCAGCTAGAATTAAATAAGATTCCGGTTGAAAACCATGTTAATTGGTATCCGTTATGGGATTCGCTAATATAACTTAATGCCTTTTTGTGAACATATTGAAAATAATTATACCGATCACAGGAATAATTATGATGATTATCATAATACTCAATATTAAAATAATTGGGCTGAAATCAAATATATGTCTCAAATAATCCATCATCAAAGCGATTAACTCAGGGTCAGCAGCTTCAGAATGGTGTAATAATATCTTCAACAAAAACCTCGAATATTAAATAATAATAACTTATCATTTAATACGATTATAAAATAAAGTCCCTAATAAATTAATAATCTAGAATTCGCTTGTATAAATCAAATAATCAAACATATGGCATTAATAGCAGGATCACAACTTAGTCTCTATTACTCAGACATTGAAATATTTTCTAATGTGACGTTTGAGGTAAAAGAAAAAACTCATATTGGCATTGTAGGCCCCAATGGTAGTGGCAAAACATCCTTTTTAAAAGTTTTAATGGGAAACCTAGATCATGATAAAGGAGAAATTTTCAAACCAGATAGTACAAAAGTTGGATATGTCCCACAAACATCACTTCAATCTGGAAACGGAACTATTAAAAATCAAATCGAAGATGCATTCAAAGGCATATTAGATATCGAACAACAGATGCAAGACAGCGCTATCGCGATTCAAAATAGTAGTGGAGTTCAAAGAAAACATGCAGAAACAAACTATGCGAATTTATTAGATAAATACGAATCTAATGGTGGATATACGTACAAAAACACTATGGACAAGGTAGTATCCGGACTAGGCCTGTCTAAAGAATTATTAAATACTCCTATTCAAAAAGCGAGTGGAGGAGAAAGGACAAGAGCTGCACTAGCCAAAGCGTTATTAACTGATCCAGATTTATTAATCTTGGACGAACCAACAAACTATCTTGATTTTAAAGGATTAAACTGGTTAGAAACTTTTTTGTCCGGATTTTCTAATTCCTTCATAATCGTATCTCATGATAGGTATTTTCTTAACAATGTCTCAAAACAAATATGGGAAATAGATAAAGGAACTTTACAAATATATAAAGGAAATTACTCCCAATACAAAATATTAAAGTCAGAAGATGAAAAAAGATTAGCTCGGGAATATGAAAAACAACAAGTTTATATAAAAAAGACTGAAGATTTCATAGCCAGATACCATGCAGGACAAAGATCTAAAGAGGCTAGAGGAAGGGCTAAAAAATTATCAAAAATTGATAAATTATCTGAACCAACAAAGGACAAACATATAAAGATATCTGGTTCTAATGTAACAAGAACAGGTGAAATAATTCTAAGGACAGAATCTCTAAAAGTAGGATATGAAACTAATAGTACTAAAATAGAACTTTTCAATGTCCCAGATTGTGAAATAAAGAAAAAAACGGCTACAGCCATTATAGGAAACAATGGGGAAGGAAAAACAACCCTTATAAAAACAATCATTGGAGACATAGAACCAATTTCAGGAAAAGTGCATACAGGGCATAACGTTTCTATAGGTTATTTCAGGCAAGGAGCTGACAACATACCTGATAATTTTACAGTGTTAGAAGCCCTATTAGATATTAAAAATTTAGATATAGGTGAAGCTAGAAACTTTTTAGCAAAATTTTTATTCGTTAGAGATGAAATTTTCAATCAAGTTAAATCCCTAAGTGGAGGAGAAAGGGGAAGACTAGAATTAGCAAGATTGTTAATAAAATCTCCAAATGTACTAGTATTGGACGAGCCAACTACCCATTTAGATATACCAAGTAGGGAAGCTTTAGAAACTATGCTTTCAGAATTTGAAGGGACTATAATATTTGTATCCCATGACAGACATTTAATATCTTTACTAGCAGATAACATTTGGGTCATAAATGGTTCAAATGTTTCTCAATTCGAAGGCAATTATACAGAATGGCTCGAACATAATGAGATACGTGAAAATCAGACTGCTAAAATTAGTACTGATAAAAAACTCAATTTGTCAAAAAAGAATAAGAAATCAGTTATCACCAAAAAATCTAATTCCAAAATAACCGATGAATTAATCGAAAAATTAGAATCAGATTTGAAATTTATAGAAAAAGAATTAGAAGTAGCTTCAAAAGACAATAACATAGCTAGGATAACAGAACTTGGTGAAAAGCACAGACTTTTATCGGATAAACTAAATCAAGCTGTTGAAAATTGGGGACGTAACTAATTATTTGCCATATTTGTCTATCGCAGCTTCATATTCTTCATATGTATTAATATCCAACCTAACTAAAGGGTCATTGAAAATAACTTCATTCAAATCTCCTCTATATTTTTCAAAAATTTGTCTCAATCCTTGAGTATCCTCAGATATATCTAATAATTCATCTTTCATTGAGGCAGACAACACAATCGGATGACCTCCTTTATTTTCAAATCTAGGAGATGAAATTAAAGAATTAGTAGATTTATGATTAGTTAAAATCTTAGAAATTATTCCTGTGGTACGAGGTTGATCCACCCCTAACAAAACATATGCTTCTGAATTATGTGAGGCTGCTAACACACCTATTTTAATAGATGATGTCCTTCCAGTTTGATAAGAATCATTCCTAGCAATGATTACGTCTCTAGCTTCTAATTCTTTCTCAATATCGGAGGCTCTATGGCCTACTACTACAACTATTTCTTCACATCCACCAGAACGAAGTATAGAAATTTGATGTAAAACCAGAGACGTCCCGTGCCAAGGTAATAATGCTTTCATATTACCCATACGACTCGAGTATCCAGCGGCAGTTAAAATTCCTGTATACATGCCAAAATCAATACTTCTTCTTCGACTAAGTTAATATTTTTCTATTTTCTATTTTTTTATTAATTCTTTCTATATGAGAGTCTTCTAGTTTCATGGGTAGTCCCGATCCTCCCAACCTAAACATTAATATTTCGGCCATAATGCTTATAGCTATCTCTTCCGGAGTCCTAGCAGTAATATCTAATCCAATAGGAGCTCTTATCGATCGCACTCTTTCTAAATCGAGGCCGGAACTAATTAGATCTTCATAAATTAAAATAGTTTTGCGTTTGCTACCCAATAATCCAACATATCCTGCCGTAGTATTAGCTGCAGATAATAAAGCCGTATTATCATATCGATGCCCTCGAGTCGCAATCACTATGAAAGAGTTGGCATTAATAGGAAGTTCTAATAATGCTTCTTCAGGCTTCAAGGGAACCAGCATGTCGGCTTCAGGAAATCTTTCTGGATCTACAAATTCCTTTCTATCATCAGTAATAAAAAGCTTAAATCCTAAAGGTTTAGCTAAATACGCCAAAGCACGTGAAATATGTCCCCCGCCACATATTACTAACTGAGGTGGCGTAGTATATGCTTCTATAAAATATTCCCCTCCTGAATCAAGAGTGACATACTCATTCCTACCATAAGGCATTAAGTCTTTGGCCCGATTCTTCGCATCACTATCTAAAAGTTCATTTCCAAGTGTTCCTTCAGTTGTACCATCATCTCTTATAAGAATCTTATCCCCAATCTTAGAATTATTAGTTAGATCCGATTTAGTAACAGTAGCCAATGCAACGGATCCATTTCCCTGATAAGCCTGATCTATTTCGTTTGCATAGGGTAGATAATCTTCAGGATCATAAACAGGATCAATCAAAAAATACATGGTCCCCCCACAAACTAATCCATCTTCTGCCGCTAACTCTTCATTTAATTCATATTCTCTATATTCTGCAGATCCTTTTCGATCCATTAACTGCTTAGCCGCAAACCATATATCCCCTTCGACACATCCTCCTCCTAAAGTACCTGTACCAGAACCATCTTGTTTAATAAGTAGCTTAGCGCCTCGTTTTTGAGGAGTAGAACCTTTGGTACGAATCACCGTAGCTATAACAACAGGTTCAGAATTGTCTAATCTTTTTATAGTCTCTTGAAAAACATCTTTCATTGAAATACCTCTAGATACTATATCCAGTATAATTATCTTAAATATACGACTTACTAATATTATACTCTCTTAATTGAAAACATATAATGAATAATTCATAATTGCTATGATGTCAAATATACATACATTACCTATATTCCCCTTAAATACAGTGCTATTTCCATTTGAAACAATGCCATTACGTATATTTGAAGATCGATATAAAAAAATGTTACAAGATTCTCTAAATGACAATTCAAAAATAGGCATAGCTCTAATAAAATATGGTAATGAAGTGGGAGGGCCTGCAAAAACATATGATATCGGCACTGTAGCAGAAATTAAATCTTCAGAAAGAACTGATTCAGATGAATATTATCTAGTATTAGAAGGCATAAAAAAATTTCTAATCACAAGAACTGTATCAGATACCCCTTATATAACTGCTGAAATAAAAATTATAGAAGAATCTTATATCGATTCGACAATAGATTCACACGAATTAAGCAGAGCCAAATTATCGTTCCAAAATTACATTAATTACTTATTAAATATTCAAGGTGAATGGAAAAAAACTCCTCCCGTACCAAATGACCCAATAAAACTATCATACTTAATCCCACAGTTATTAAATTTAAAACTTCCTGAAAAGCAACATTTCTTAGAAGTAGCCTCATCTAAAGAAAGAATAGACGCTAGTCTACATTATTTAAATAGTGAAATTATTGATTTAAGTAAAAAATTAAATGCCAAAATGAACATGCAGTATGGCCGTAATTAAATTACCTATATAATTTCTTCTTTAGACAGAAACTCTGCCAACTTCGATATACCTGTGGAAATTTCCTCCGTGTCATTATATCCATAGCATAGTCTCATAAAATTATGACCTTTAGTAGGATCTGGTGAGTAATCTGTCCCAGGATGGAATCCAACATCAATCTGATTTAATGATTTCTCAACTAATTTTTGAACATCACAACCTTGTGGCAGCTCAAGCCATATGTAAAGGCCTCCATCTGGATTAGACCATCTTGCTGAAGTTCCAAAATTTTCCCCTAAAGCAGAAAGCATAGAGTCTCGTCTCTTCTTTTGAATATGATTAATTTTCAAAATATGCTCATCTAGAAATCTATTAGCATATTTTTCAACAGTCATAGCTGTGAAATCACTAACTCTGCCCCTCTTTACATTCATTATCATATCTAAAACAGAAGAGGGTGCTGTCATATAACCCAAAGCCATACCTGGACCAATAATTTTAGAAAATGACCCTACATATATAACACTGTCTTCAGCATCTAGATTAAAAAATGACGTTACCTGAGTCCCATCATATCTATTATCAGCATAGCAATCATCTTCTAGGATCGGAATGTTGTATTTGTTAGTTATCTCTAATATTTTTTCTCTTCTCGCTGATGTTATAGTAAAACCTTGAGGATTTTGAAAAGTAGGAATCAGATAAAGTAATTTGGGCCGTTTTCCTTCTTTAATAATTTTTTTAATTGACTGTTCCAAAAGTTCAGGAACCATGCCTTCTTCGTCCGATTCAACACCTCTAATATCAGTCATTTTTTTTCTAAGAGTTTTAAGAGTTCCTCCATAAACCCACTGGTCCGTTAGAACAATGTCATGTGGATCTAACAAAATATCACAAACCATATCTATAATTTCTGCAGATCCATTACCCAGTATTATTTCATCTGGAGTAACTTGAATGTCTCTATTATGGGATAATTTATTGACAAGATATTCTCGAAGATTTGTATTCCCTTGAGTGTGAGTATATATAGCCAATTCAGAGCCATAATCTAACAAAGCTTCTTCTAGACACATAAGTATTTCAGCATTAGGTATCGAATTAGGATCTGCATAAGCAACAGCGAAATCGTACTTAGCTCTTCTAGGAGGCTGTAACCTAGGGTTAGCAAATTTATTAGACGCATAAATTGTTTCAAAATCTAAAGACACATTCAGTCTCCTATAAAGTGTGCAGATAATATCTCAATATCTATATATAATGTGGTATATAGTATTAAATATCAAATATTTCTAATAGTGAAACCCATTAATTCAAACTACATTAAGTAACAGAAATTAGTAATTATGAACTCTCGTCGTATTACAAAAAACATATTAGTAAAAGGTGCAAGAGAACACAATCTCAAAAATATTGACGTAGAAATACCTCGAAATAAATTGGTTGTTGTTACGGGGGTATCTGGATCAGGTAAAAGTTCTTTGGCATTTGACACAATATATGCTGAAGGACAGAGAAGATATGTTGAATCCCTATCGGCTTATGCAAGACAATTCTTAGGCAGGATGGATAAACCAGATGTTGATTACATTGAAGGCCTATCTCCAGCAATATCAATAGACCAAAAGGGAGTATCCAAAAATCCAAGATCAACTGTAGGAACAGTGACAGAAATATATGACTATCTAAGATTATTATTTGCTCGAATAGGAATAGCCCATTGTCATAAATGTGGAAACTTAGTCGAAAAACAAACTGTCCAACAAATAGTAGACTCTATAGCCTCTCTACCAGATAAAACACGAATACAAATACTGGCCCCTGTCGTTCAAAGAAGAAAAGGAGAGCATAGAGATGTTATTGAAGATGCTAAAAATGCCGGTTTCGTCAGAGTTAAAATAGATGGTGAGACAAAAGATCTTAATGATTCGATAATACTAGATAAAAACATTTGGCATGATATAGAAATTGTAGTTGACAGATTAATCATAGGTCCAAATTTAGATATAACTCGTCTAACAGATTCATCTGAATCTGCACTAAAACACGCTAATGGAATAATTAAAGTCGATATAGATAATCAAAATCCTAAATTTTTCTCAGAAAATTTTGCATGTCTTGATTGTGACGTCAGCTTTACGGAATTAGAACCTAGAACATTTAGTTTCAATAATCCCCACGGTGCCTGTACAAGTTGTACTGGATTAGGATTTAAATTAGTCGTTGATCCTGAGTTAGTAATACCTGACGAATCCAAATCAATCTTAGAAAGCGCAATTGAACCTTGGGCCAACGCCGGAGGAAGATTCAATAGAGCACGATCTTCATGGTATATGAAACAATTGCTTGCATTATCTGAACTAGCAAACTTTGACCCTAATGTTCCGGTAAATCAACTTGACCAAAACATTAAAGACCTTATTCTCTACGGAAACAACAAAGATAAAATAGAAATTAAGTACCGAAATAAACGAGGGCACGAAAATAAATGGACAACAAAATTCGAAGGTGTTATAAAAAATTTAGAAAGAAGACACCGGGAAACTGAATCAGATAATGTTAGAAAATATATAGAAAGATATATGACTTCTTTGCCATGTGAAAAATGCAAGGGATATCGCCTGAGACCTGAAGCTCTTGCAGTTACTATTGACTCACATAATGTCATGGAAATATGCGAGTTACCAGTACGAGAATCTTATGATTGGATAACTCACCTAAGTAAAACTAATATTTTGACCACAAGAGATAAAAAGATTGCGTCACAAATACTAAGTGAAATAACTTCTAGGTTAGAGTTTTTGCTAAATATTGGATTAGATTATTTAAGCCTAAACCGATCTGCATCAACTTTAAGTGGTGGAGAATCTCAAAGAATCCGACTAGCAACCCAAATTGGTTCTGGATTAATGGGAGTTTTATATGTATGCGATGAACCTTCTATAGGGCTACATCCGGCTGATGATGACTTACTTATTTCAACATTGAAAGGGTTAAGAGATGTAGGAAATAGTGTATTAATAGTAGAACATGATGAAGCAATAATGCGTTCAGCAGATTACATCATAGATATTGGCCCAGGAGCTGGGGAAAATGGTGGTGAAGTTGTCGCATCAGGAACTCCTCAAAAAATAATGACGTCACCTAAATCTTTGACTGGTCAATACCTATCAGGTAAGAAAAAAATACCTATGTTGACCAAGAGACGAGCATCAAATGGCAAATATTTGCACATACAAGGAGCTGAGCAAAATAATTTAAAAAATATAACTGTTAAAGTGCCTCTTGGAATATTAGTTTGCGTAACTGGAGTATCTGGATCTGGAAAAAGCACTCTAATCAATGAAATATTATATAAGAGATTAGCTCAATATTTTTATCGTTCTAAAGATAGGCCAGGAAAATATAAAATCATTGAAGGTTTAGAACATATTGATAAAGTTGTTAACATAGACCAATCTCCTATTGGAAGAACCCCTAGAAGCAATCCAGCTACATATACTGGAACATTTACTCCCATAAGAGAATTGTTTGCCCAAGTTCCAGAAGCCCGAAGTAGAGGGTACAAAGCAGGAAGATTTTCTTTCAATGTCAAAGGGGGGAGATGTGAGTCTTGCTCAGGAGACGGATACATCACAATTGAAATGCAATTCTTACCTGATGTAACAGTACCTTGTGAAGTATGCCGCGGAGGAAGATATAACCGTGAAGCTTTAGATATCCATTATAAAGGTAAAGATATTTCTGAAATATTAGGAATGACAGTATCAGAATCTTTAAATTTATTTTCAAACATCCCTACTATAAAAAGAAAACTCCAAACTTTGCAAGATGTTGGATTAGGATATATAAAACTAGGTCAACCAGCACCACAATTAAGTGGAGGAGAAGCGCAAAGAATAAAATTAGCAACTGAACTTTCAAAAAGATCTACAGGGCAAACCTTATATATACTTGATGAACCTACGACTGGCCTGTCTTTTCAAGATTGTGACCAACTTTTAAAAGTCATGCATAGGTTAGTGGATGCCGGAAATTCAGTTTTACTGATAGAGCATCACTTAGACTTGATTAAAAATGCAGATTGGATAATAGATTTAGGCCCAGGAGCAGGAATTTCTGGAGGGGAGATACTGTGTACAGGAACCCCTGAAGAAGTATCACTTAATGAAATTTCTCTTACGGGTAAATATTTAAGAAACCTATTTGAAAATTCGTAATCCATATGTGCTCCTTCACATAAAACCCGTATATGTATATAATCCTTCACATAAAACCCGTATATGTATATAATTAATCAAGATATGAGATTGTGTTACTAAACAGATTGTAGGAGGAAGCATTTGAAGTGGATAGATTTTGAAACCCCACAAACTATAGATGAGGCTGTAAAGTTATTAGCAGACGCAAATGGACAAGCTAAACCATTAGCCGGGGGAACAGATTTAATTGTCCAATTAAGAGTTGGCGACCCTAGAGTTAGTGTTAATCAGGTAATAAACATAAAAAGTATCCCTGAATTAAATGAATTAAGTTATAGCCCTGAAGCTGGCTTAACTATTGGCGCAGCAGTACCTTTGTATAAAATCTATAATGATGAAAATGTAAAAAAATATTACCCAGCAATTATAGATTCTGCTTCATTGATTGGCGGAACTCAAATTCAAGGGAGAGCCTCATTGGGAGGCAATCTATGTAATGCTGCTCCTAGTGGTGATGGCATACCCAATTTAATAGCTCATGGAGCCATTGCAACGATAGTAGGCCCTAAAGGCACCAGAAAAGCAAATGTTGAAGACATTTGCATTGGCCCTAGGCAAACATCTATAGAAAATAATGAACTGTTAGTATCTATTAATTTCCCCATTAATCCATCAGGATTTGGAGCTAGTTATTTAAGGTTTATACCTAGGAATGAAATGGATATAGCTGTAGCAGCTTCTGGAGTATCTGTAGTAATTGAAAACGGTAAATTCATAAATGCTAGGGTTTCACTCGCATCTGTTGCTCCAAAGCCATTATTCGTAAAAGAAGCCGGTGAAGTTCTTGTTGGAAAATCCGTCTCACCTGAATCTATACAGGAAGCAGCAGTTCTGGCCAAAAATGCTGCGACTCCTATTAGTGACATGAGAGGTACGGCTGAATATAGAAAGCATCTATGTGAAGTACTAACACAAAGAGCGCTAGATAACGCAATTGCAAGAGCACAGGAGAATTAAATATGACTACAACTCAGAAAAAAACTCACGTACAAACAGTACTCAACGGCGAGCCAGTAGATTTTTTGTGTGAACCCAGACAAAGCTTATTAGAAGTATTAAGAGATGTTATAGGCTTAACAGGAACAAAAGAGGGATGCAATGACGGCAATTGTGGAGCATGTACAGTAAATATGGATGGAAGAGTAGTAACTTCCTGTTTAGTTCTAGGAGTAGAAGCTGAAGGCGCAGAAATAACAACCATAGAAGGTGTCGCTGACGGTAGCAACCTTCATCCTCTACAAGTATCTTTCTTAGAAAATGCAGCTCTGCAATGTGGTATTTGTACTCCAGGCTTTATAATATCCTCTAAAGCCTTGTTAGAGCAAAACCCCGATCCCACAGAACATGAGATACGATTTTGGTTAGCTAACAACCTATGCAGATGTACTGGATATGACAAAATTATAAGAGCTGTCCAAGATGCAGCCCAAAAAATGAGAAGTGCCTAAAAAATAGTTCATTAGTTTTTAAAAAGGTAAGGATAATATGACTACAGCTGATTACGAAAGAAACCAAGTTTTATCAACAAAAGAGTATAAAGTTGTTGGAACCAGACCAGTCAGACATGACGGGGCTGACAAAGTCACCGGCAGGGCTATATATGGTGCCGATTTTGATGCCGCAGGCATGTTACATGGGAAAATTTTAAGAAGCCCTCATGCCCATGCAAAGATTGTTTCTATTGATACAAGTAAAGCTGAATCTTTGGCTGGCGTAAAAGCTGTTGTTACTTATAAAGATTTCCCCCAAGCATCCGACTCAAAAGTTGATTTAGGTGAAGCTGTAACCGAATTAAAATGGTTAAGAGATAACATATTAGCAAGTGATAAGGCTCTTTATGCAGGTCATGCAATTGCAGCTGTAGCAGCATCTAACCCTCATGTAGCTGAAGAGGCAATAAAGCTAATAAATGTTAAATATGAAATATTAGACCCTGTCATGACAACCCAAGAAGCAATGAGCGAAAATGCTTCAATTCTTCATGAATCTCTCCAAACGGAAGAGTTAGGGGAAAACACTGGAATCGTCAGCAATATCGCGAAACATTTCCAGCATGTTAAAGGAGATATTAAAAAAGGTTTTAAAGAAGCCGACATAATCTTGGAAAGAGAGTACAATACAAAAACTGTTCATCAAGGGTATATAGAACCTCATAATGGAACTGCAATATGGAGCCCTGATGGAAGATTACATATTTGGTGTAGTACTCAAGGACCCTTTGTGGTACGCGAAAGCATGGCTAAATTATTGGATATGCCAATGTCGAAAATAAGAGTGACTCCTACTGAAATTGGAGGTGGATTTGGCGGAAAAATACCCGTTTACGTAGAACCTGTTGCAGCTCTTCTTTCCAAAAAAACAGGAACTCCTGTAAAAATTGTAATGAGTCGCAAAGAAACTTTTGAAGGTTCTGGACCTACTCCTGGATCCAATGTAAAAATTAAGATCGGAGCCAAAAATGACGGTACTATAACAGCTGCCCATGCTTGGATGGCCATGGAGGCAGGAGCTTACCCTGGTTCTCCAGTAGGTGCTGCTGCTCAAACCGTTTTCTCAACATATGATATAGATAACGCACTCATAGATGGATATGATGTTGTAGTAAATAAGCCAAAAACTGCAGCTTACAGAGCTCCTGGAGCTCCAAATGCTGCATTTGGAGCTGAACAAGCATTAAATGAGCTAGCTGAAAAATTAGGTATGGATCCAATTGATTTGAGACTGAAAAATGTTGCGACCGAAGGTACACGTCGCCCTGATGGTCCTGTTTTTGGAAAAATAGGCGCTAAAGAGGTTCTTGAAGCAATGAAAGACCATGCGCATTACAATGCACCAAAACAAGAAGGCCACGGTCGTGGTATAGCAATAGGATTTTGGTTTAATGTCGGATTAGATTCAGCTTGTAACATATCAGTCAACAAAGATGGAACCATAAATCTTACCGAAGGATCAACAGATATTGGTGGGTCACGTACTTCAATTGCAATGCATGCAGCTGAAGTATTAGGAATACCTGTCGAAGATGTAAATCCAACCGTAGTTGATACAGATATGATAGGGCATACTGGCCCGACCGCAGGAAGCAGAACAACATTCTCAACCGGATGGGCCGCATATGAAGCAGCTCAAGAGGTAAAAACAAAAAGTATTGAACGAGCAGCCAGCATATGGGATGTAGATAAGGATCATTTACAGATGGAGGATGGAGTCATATCTTCTAAGTCTGATCCTGAATTGAAAATGTCATTCAAAGAATTAGCAAACCAAATGAGCAGTACAGGCGGTGGAATATCAGGAACTGCTGCTGTTAATCCTTCTGGAGTAGGAGGCTCTTTTTGCGGAAATATAGTTGATGTGTCCGTAGATTCTGATACTGGAAAAGTAACAATTGAAAGATTCACTGTTGTACAAGATGTCGGGAAAGCAATTCATCCTAGTTATGTTGAAGGACAAATGCAAGGGGGAAGTGTTCAAGGGATAGGTTGGGCACTAAATGAAGAATATTTCATGAGCAAAGATGGGTCAATGAATAATACTAGTTTGTTAGATTACAGAATGCCTACTGCCCTAGATCTTCCTTTGATAGATACCGTAATAGTGGAGGTTGCTAATCCAGGCCATCCTTTTGGAGTGAGGGGAGTTGGAGAAGCCAATATAGTTCCTCCTACACCTGCAATTGCAAATGCTGTATATGATGCAACAAACAAAAGAATACAAGAATTACCATTAAGCCCAGGTGCTGTATTATCTGCCGAATAAAGGAAATTTAATTGCCATTAGTTTTTATACCGTCTCTGATGCAAAATTTAACTGACGGGAACAAAAAGATTCAAATTGAAGGTTCCAATATAAGACAGGTCATTGAGAATTTAAATGATCAATATCCCGGGATGAAAGATCGGCTAGTTGATGGAGACCGAATAAAGCTAGAGATATCAGTCGCTATTGATGGAGAAATTTCAACATTAGGTATGATTGATAAAGTTTCTGAAACAAGCGAAATACATTTTTTGCCGGCAATCGCAGGCGGATAATCCAAGATGCTATTAAATTGGATAAGAATATTCATCTCGCAAAGTATTCTTAAGTACTTTACCTAAAGAGTTACGAGGCAATTCTTCTACTACTACTACTGATTCAGGTTTCTTAAAACTAGCTAATTTAGTTCTGCAAAATTCAATAATATCTAACTCATTAAATTCATGATTTTGTTTTAAAGTAACTATTGCTCTTACTCTTTCTCCCCAATCCATATCAGGTATTCCAATAATAGCTGCTTCATCAATGGAAGGGTATGACTCCAGAACTCTTTCTACTTCCTCAGGAGAAATCATTTCTCCTCCTCTTTTTATAAAATCTTTAACACGACCAGATAGGAATATATAGCCATCTTCATCAATATAACCTAAATCTCCCGTAAATAACCACCCATTTTTAATCACTTGGTTAGTTGATTCTTCTTGGTTCCAATACCCTTTCATCAATCTGTCCCCTCTGGTAATTATCTCTCCTGTATCTCCAACCTCAACTTCCTCTCCAGTGGAATCTACTATTTTCACCTCAACGTCTGGAAGAGGCTTACCAATTGAAGTCAATCTATTTAATTTAGTTTCAATCTCGTCTGGTGAACCTTTTAAAATATGATCCTCAGGAGGCAACATAGTAATTGTTGCAGCTGTTTCAGTCTGACCAAATGCATTTATAAAATGAGCATTTGGTAAAACCTCAATAGCCTTTCTAATAACTTGTATAGGCATAGGAGCTGCTCCATAAGTAATAACTTCCAAGCTCGATAAGTCATATGAATCAAATTGAGGGTGTTCAACAATCATTTTCAACATTGTAGGGACCATCATAGCCCGATTAGCTTTTTCTGTTTGAACAAGTTCCATCCAGTCTTCAGGATTAAATTGTTTTTGTATTATGAGAGTTCTGCCACCATAAATAGCAGCCATAAAAGCTTGAACTCCTGCAATATGGTAAAGCGGAACAGTTAATATATTTCTTTCTTCAACCTCCATATCAGCAGGCATAACATTAGACAATATATAAGATGAAAAGGAATCATGGGTTAACATAACTCCTTTAGGAAATCCTGTGGTCCCTGAAGTAAACATTAGCATTGTTAAATCATCATCGTCTGATTGAGGAATCATATCTGACAATTGGCCATCAAACTCTAAGTTAGACTTTGATGAAGACACCAAGGAGTCATATTCGAGGCATCCTGGATAAGAACCTTCTAAGACATAGATATCCTGTATAAAATTTAAGTCTGATTTCAATGAATCAACCATAGAAATATAACGTTCTCCGGAAAATACAATCTTTGGAGATGCATCTTTTAACATATGGGACAATTCTTCTTTGGTAGATCTAAAATTTAACGGGACATACACCAAATCTAAAAAAGCTGCAGCAAAATATAATTCTATGTGTGCAGGCGTGTTAACTTCTATAGTAGCAATTCTATCCCCAGATTTAAGCCCAATATCATTCAAAGAATTAGCCAAAATATGGACCCTTTTAAGCAAATCAAAATATGATATCTTTTGCCCTTCAAATATAATCGCAATACGATCAGGTACAATTAAACTTGAAATATTAAGAAACTCTGATGTGTTCATTCCTGTATAATAGACTCCGAATAAAATTTTCCAGTAACTAATTTATCATTACTGTAGCTTTAATACCATGTTCCAAGATACAATGTATTACATTATTTAAAATAAAATCATCGCTTAAAGTTAACAACTTTTCAAATTTACATATACGTATTACACATGCGGCAGGAGGACATATGGATAGTTCAAAGAATTTATTAGCTTCAGTATCAGCTTTTACTGAAAGCATGAGAGTAAAAGACAGAACTCCTGATTCAGTTAGAGAATTAAATAAATTTGTAAAACATTTTAAAGAAGACTCCGATATAACTACGATAACCCCATCACAAATTGGAAGTTATGCCGAAGTAGTTTGTAAAAATGTGTTGTCTCCTCAGGCAATAGATGGACTACAATCAGTAAGAAAATTTCTGCAATTTGCATATAAAGAAGGTCAAACTGAAATAAACTTAGCTTCTCATTTCAGAATAAGAAAGCCAAGAGCTTCTTCCCAATCTTTAAATGATGATTCTATCATCGCAGGGGGTCAAGAAATGACCGCGGACGGATATGAACAATTAGTAAAGGAAAAAGAATCATTAGAATCAAACAGGATATTAATAAGTGAAGCAATTCATAAAGCAGCATCAGATGGAGATGTGAGAGAGAATGCTCCACTTGAAGCTGCTCGCGAACAACAAGGAAGAGAAGAAGCTCGTATAAAAGAGATAGAATCTATGCTAAGAACCGCAATAATTGTGGATTCAAGCGGAAAAAACACAAAAAGAGTTCGAGTAGGTGCAACTATACAAGTTGAAGAATTATCGAAAAAGAAAAAGGTAAAATATACTCTAGTAAGCCCTTCTGAAGCATCTCCTTTAGAAGGTAAAATTTCTGATGCATCTCCTTTAGGCAAAGCATTTATGGGTAAACGCGCTGGCCAAAGAGCAATTGCAAACACTCCTAGAGGGGAAACTGAATTCAAGATTATAAATATATCTTAACCAACTCAAGATTATGGGGTTAATTTAAAACAACTATGAGTTTAAAAGCAATTAGTTCAGATACAGCAGAATTAGTTAATTCCCTTAGCCAGAATATTCAAGGTGAAGTCAGATCTGATGAAATGTCTAAGACTCTCTGGAGTACAGATGCGAGTATATATCAAATAAAGCCTGTAGCTGTTGTATTACCCAAATCTAAAGATGATGTTATATCTGTAGTTGAAACATGTGAAAAATACGGGGTTTCTGTTTTGCCTCGAGGTGGTGGAACAAGTTTAGCTGGCTCAACAGTTGGCGAATCGGTAATTATGGACTTCTCTCGATATATGAATGAGTTAAAAGAAGTAAATATTGCAGAAAAATGGGTTCGAACTCAACCCGGAATTATCTTAGATGAATTAAACCAAAAAATAGCCAAACATGGATTTTTATTTGCTCCTGACCCAAGTACTAGTAACAGAGCAAATGTAGGAGGAGCATTAGGAAATAATTCTTGTGGAGCTCATTCAATTATGTGGGGTAAAACTATAGATAACACTTTAGAGCTGGATGTTGTTTTGTCCGACGGTAAAGCCACCAAATTAGGCCCTCTAACAGGTGAAAATTTAGAATACAAAATGAGAATGTCTGGGCTCGAAGGAAATATTTATAACAATTTATTCAATATAGGCGAATCGCATAGAAATGAAATATTAGAAAAATATCCTAAAATCCAAAGACGTGTCTCAGGATACAACCTAGACGAATTTGTAGGTGGTAGCGATTTCAACATGGCCAAATTTGTTGTTGGTTCTGAAGGCACACTATTAACAATAACTGAAGCTAAATTAAAAATAGTGCCTATGCCCAAAGTAAAATGTCTTGCAGTTCTGCATTGTAACGAACTTATTGAATCAATGGAGGCAACGGTTGCTTCTTTAGAAATAGAACCCGGAGCCGTTGAATTAATAGGCAGCATGATAATAAAACAAGCTCAATCTAATTTAGCCTATTCCCGGATCACAGATTTCATAAGCGGCACTCCTGAAGCACTATTAGTAATAGAATTAGTGGGTGATTCTCAAAAAGAATTAGACCATAAATTTGAAAGATTAAAAGAATTAACTAAAAAAGGTGGTTGGGGATACGAATTAGTCCGATTATCTTCTCCAGAAGACCAACAAAAAGTATGGGATGTTAGGAAAGCTGGGTTAGGATTAATGATGAATGTACCTGGAGACGCTAAACCTATTCCTTTTGTTGAAGACACAGCAGTAGCCCCAGAAGTACTTCCTGAATTTGTAAAAAGATTTGATTCCATTGTACGTAAACATGGAACAGAAGCAGGATATTACGGACATGCCAGTGTTGGATGTTTACACATCAGGCCTTTAATTAACTTAAAGAATCAAGAAGGTGTTGACCGAATGGTCGCAATTTCGGACGAAATAAGTGACTTGGTATTAGAATTTGGGGGGTCATTAAGTGGAGAACACGGAGACGGTCTTGTACGAAGCGGGTACAACGAAAAAATGTTTGGTCCAAAAATATACGGAGCATTCAAGGAAGTTAAAAAAACTTTTGACCCAAACAACATAATGAATCCCGGAAAAATCGTAGATGCTCCACCCATGACAGAAAATCTACGATATGGCACAACTTACAATACTCTACCAATAGAAACTGGCTTTGCATTTGAGCAAGAGAAAGGGTTTGCTTCAGCAATCGAAATGTGTAATGGGCAAGGAGCATGTCGTAAAATCACATCTGGTGTCATGTGCCCTTCATACATGGTAACTCGAGATGAAGAACACTCAACGAGAGGCAGAGCTAATGCACTAAGAGCAGCAATATCAGGAAGGATACCTACGCAATCATTAGATGATAAAAGACTATATCAGGTTATGGATTTGTGTCTCGAATGTAAGGGGTGCAAAGCAGAATGTCCATCAAATGTAGATATGGCAAAATTAAAATATGAATTTTTAAATAATTATCACAATTCACATGGTTATAATCTAAAAAACAGATTTTTCGGGCATGTATCTACATTAAGCAAAATGGGAGCTATATTTGCCCCTGTCAGTAATTGGATAATGAAAACGAAAATTTCGAAAATATTATTAGAAAAATCTATAGGTATTGATAAAAGACGCTCCTTACCTGAGTTTAAATCTCAAACGTTTGTTCAGTGGTTTCGATCAAGAAAAACTTCCGAATATTCAAAGAAAGATCAAGTTGTTTTATACCCTGACACGACAACCAATTTCAATCATCCAGAATTAGGAATTGCAGCAGTAACAATATTAGAAAAATTAGGATATGAAGTAATTATTCCAAATTTAAAATGTTGCGGTAGGCCAAAACTTTCAAATGGAATGATGAATTCAGCAAAATCAGATATAGACTTTAACGTATCCGAAATTTATCCTTACATATCCAAAGGAGCAAAATTGGTAGGAATAGAACCAAGTTGCATACTAGGATTTGTCAGTGATTTCCCTGATCTTGCTTCAAATAAGGATAATGCCTATGAAATTTCTAAAAATACTATGTTAATAGAAGAATTCTTACTACATCATCTGGAAACTAAAGGAGAAATAAAATTCACTAATCCACCAGATAATAAAGAGGCTTTATTCCATGGGCACTGTCACCAAAAAGCTCTTGTAGGAACGTCCCCAGCTATGAAATTATTAAAAAAGATCCCAGGGCTAACCACAAGTGAAATAAATTCAGGATGCTGCGGAATGGCTGGTTCTTTTGGTTTTGATAAGGATCATTTTGATATTTCTATGGATATAGGAGAAATGATCTTATTTCCAAAAATAAGAAAGGAATCTGAGGATGTAATGATAATTTCTGAAGGAGTTTCCTGTCGACAACAAATACAGGAAGGAACCAAAAGAGATTCGAAACACGTAGTCCAAGTAATAGCAGACTATTTATAAATATTACACAGGACCTTGTTCTGGAATTAATCGATCTATATTAATAGCTTTATTAGACCTAGTATGTCTGACCTTAAGAGTTTCCCCTATCATTAATATATCAAAAGTGTAAGAATCCACTTCTATTTTCTGTGAAGAAATATGAATTCTATACTCAGATGAGCCTTCAATATGTTCCTTCCCTTCAAGCAATCCTTCAATAATCACATATGGAGGGAAAATATCAAAAAAATCACGTATGAATTTCTTAATATAATTTATTAGTTTCAAATTCTAAACCTATATTCAAAAGTACTATAGGAATTATAGAAACTATTGACTCAAATTTAAATACATTATGATATGTGTATAGATAAATTTTTAAAACTCACATTGGAGATAAAATGAATATAGGATTTATAGGGTTAGGGCTAATGGGCAAATGGATGGCAAAAAATATTTTAAATGAAGGACATCAGCTAACAATAAATGATATATCGCACGATGCGGGCAGTGAATTAATTTCCATGGGTGCTATATGGGAGGACACTCCTGCTATGGTCGCCGCAAACAGTGAGTTAATTTTCACCTCCCTACCCACTCCAGAAGCAGTTATTTCAGTAGCTACAGGTAACAATGGGGTTTTATCTGGAATCAAAAATGGAAGCTCGTATTTTGACCTTAGTACGACAGATCCTAAAACTATGCAAAATATTGCTAATGAAGCCGCCCAGAAAAATGTTTTTGTGTTTGATGCTCCAGTCAGCGGAGGAACAATTGGCGCTAAAAATGGAAGTCTCTGCATAATGGTTGGAGGGAACGAGGCAAAATTCGAAAAATATAAATCAATACTCCACTTGATGGGAAGTGAAATAATTTACTGTGGCAGTATAGGATCTGGAGCTACTTGTAAAATTGTAAATAATTTAATCGGGATGACTTTAAATGTCGTATTAGCGGAAGCTCTCAGCATAGGTGCCAAGGCTGAAGTCCCTGTAATGAAATTGTATGAAACTATATCTAAGAGTACTGGAGACACCTTTATAATGCATACGCTTCCGAATGGTTTATTTGCAAGAAATTTTGATCCTGGTTTTAAATTAGAATTAGGAGCTAAGGACATAGGACTAGCAATTAAATTAGCAGAAAGCTTAAAAGTTCCAACAGAAATATCAAATTTAGTACAAGAAAAATTCTCAGAAGCTCTTGAAAGAGGCTGGGGAAATGAGACGACTCATGCAGTAGCAAAATTACAGGAAGAACTTGCAGAAATCACACTAAAAAAATAATGCCCAACCTAGTAATAATGTATTATTATTTTAGTGTCTTAAAAATTAACCAAATAAATCTTTAACTATATTATGGAGGTACAGGTGAGTGCTGTTATAAGAATCCCAACTCCATTGAGAAAAATAACAAATGGAGACGATAAGGTTAATATTGCTCCTGGCACATTAAGTGAAGTCATCGAAAATCTAGAAATTAAATATCCTGGAATCAAGATGAAACTTTGTGATGAAACCGGGAATTTACGAAGCTTCGTAAATATCTATATTGACGGTGAAGATATCAGGTATCTTAACGGGATAGACAGTCGGATATCTGACAATAGCGATGTAAGTATAGTCCCTGCTGTAGCAGGAGGACAGTAGCTTACTTCTGATTCCTAAATTTAGATTGATTTAATCTAGCATTTTCATCTGCAGGTTTATATTTCGAAATAAATTCTTTTCTAAAAGAATTAAATTGTTTATTTATAATAGATTCTCTAATCCTATTCATCAAATTCGTCAAATAATAAAGATTGTGAATAGAGGCTAATCTATAAGCTAAGTATTCCTTAGATTTAAATAGATGATGGATATACGATGACGAATAATTTTCACATGAATAACAATTACAATTTTCATCAAAAGAGTCATCGATAAATTTGTATTTAGCACTAGTAATGTTTATACGTCCCTGATCAGTAAATAATGCCCCATTCCGTGCAACCCTAGTAGGCAAGACGCAATCAAACATGTCTACGCCTCTATATACGCATTCCACCAAATCTTCAGGAGAACCAACTCCCATTAGATATCTTGGCTTATCAAAAGGTAAATATGATGCTGTTGCTTCCGCAATATCGTACATCTCTTTTTTAGATTCCCCTACACTCAATCCTCCAATTGAATAACCTGGCATATCAAGCGAATTTAAGCTTTCAGCAGACTTTGCCCTCAAGTCTTTAAATAATCCCCCCTGAACAATCCCAAAAAGCATTTGGGTATCAGATTTCTTTACCTCTATTGACCTATTCAACCATCTCAATGTTTTATCTATAGCACTTTCTATTTCATATTCATTGGAATCTGAAGGTAAGCAAACATCTAAAGGCATCATAATGTCAGAATTCAACTTGTGTTGTATATCGATAACTGATTCTGGAGTAAGCCTATGAGCAGAGCCGTCAATATGAGATTTAAAAGTTATTCCTTCTTCATCAATCTTTCTTAAATGCTCAAGGCTAAAACCTTGAAATCCACCACTATCAGTTAGAATTGGCAAATCCCAATTCATGAATTTATGTAGTCCTCCGCATGACTCAAACACTTCCATCCCAGGACGCAAATACAGATGATAAGCATTCCCTAAAATAATTTGAGCCCCGATATCATGTAAATCTTCTGAAGATAAAGATTTGACAGAGCCTTGTGTTGCAACTGGCATAAATACTGGAGTTTCTATTGAACCATGTAAAGTATTGAGTGTAGCAACTCTAGCATTATTATCAGAAGATTTAATCCTAAAATTATTCATAAATTCTAACGTTTTGAGAAATTAGAAAATTGATCAGGCCAAATACCTTGCAATATTAAATATATCCCCATTATAAGAACTACGAATAATAATATTTTGAGAATTATAGAACCTTTAACAAATTCCATAAGCCTCGCCCCAATCTGGCCACCAATAACAAGTCCTAGCCCTGAATACAAAAATGTTGGATACCAATCGACATTTCCTAAATATGTATGCACTGCAGCTCCGATAGTTGCATAAATGGATAGTGCAAATATAGATGTAGCAACAGCTACTTGAATAGGGAATTTAAATCCTGAAACTAATACTGGAGTTCTAATAAATCCTCCTCCTGTTCCAAAAAAACTAGAAATAAACCCAAGTAATAAATTAAATGCTGTTGCCAAAGATTCATTAAATTGGAAGTTAAATTCTTTTCCTTTTGAAGAAAGAATAGATCTTTTAGTTATGGTGAAATTAAGCCATCTAGGAATATCAGAATCAACTGATCCAGTAATTGAAATATTTTCTAATTCAGAAGGGTTTTCAACTTCTCTTTCACCTGGTTTGAATGCAATTAAAGCAGCTAGACCAATTAATAACAATCCAAATAATATTTTAAATAGTTCATCGGGAGCTGCAGTCAGCAATCTAGGCGCAATGAGAGATCCTGGTATGGCAGCTATAGAAAACAGTATCCCACTTCTCATGTCTATGAATCCTGCTCTTTTATATGCAATAGTGCCCGAAATGCTATTGATCGCCACTAATGCTAAAGATGACCCTGCAGCAATAGTAGGGTCGACACCAAAGAAAATCATTAAACACGGAACTAGTATGACACCTCCACCAGCACCAACCAAAATTCCATATATTCCAGTACCTATTCCTAAAAATAAATATGGAACCGCTTCAATTATATATTCCACAATCACCTCATTAAAATCTAATCCCGAATTAAGTCATAAAGAGAGTCTTTAACTACTTTTTCAGGAACGCTATCCATAGTAACAGCATTACCGATAGAATCAAGTAAGATCCAATTTATATCTCCATTAGATTTCTTTTTATCATTTTTCATAGCGGCAAGAATGTTGTCTATATCTATATCATTAAAATTAGTTGGTAATTTATATCTCATAAATAATGATTTTTGTCTTTCAATAATATCTTTTGATTGAACCAAACCCATCCTATATGCAATATTAGAAGCTGCCATCATACCTATACTAACTGCTTCCCCATGTAGATAACTTTTATATTCTGTAACCGTTTCAATCGCATGGCCAATAGTATGACCGTAATTTAACAATATCCTAATACCCAATGTTTCTTTTTCATCTTTTGACACGACATTAGCTTTTATAGCAACACTACGACTTATAATCTCAGTAGCAAAGTCTGGATCTAGTGAAATTAATTGATCATATTCATTATCAAATATTTCAACTAAATCCTTGTCTAAGATCAAACCGTGTTTAATTGCCTCCGCCCACCCGGAATTCAATTCTCTAGTTGGTAAAGTTTTAAGAATAGACACATCAGACATTACAAATTTTGGTTGATAAAATGATCCAACTAAATTTTTACCTTCAGGTAAATCAACTGCTACTTTACCTCCAATAGATGAATCCATCATAGCAAGTAATGTAGTAGGTACATGTACAAGTGGCATTCCTCTTACATAGGTTGCAGCAACAAATCCAACCAAATCTCCTATAACGCCTCCACCCAATGCAATAATCAAGTGATTTCTTTCTGCCTTCATACTAGCTAACCAATCATAAATATTTCTAACGGTATTTAGATTTTTTGATGATTCCCCTGATGGAATGAGCAAAACATGAGCAGCGACCTGAGAGGATTCTAAAGAAGATTGAATCTTTCTAACATATTTCTGAACATTTTGATCTGCGATAATATAAGCCGTTGAGGTCCCTATAAAATCATTAACTCGATTTCCAATAGTATTCAAACTATCCCAAGATACCCAAATAGGATATTCTCCCGAAGAAGTTTTAACTTTTGCTGCTAAATCAGATTTTTTCATTTCAATAAATCCACTATCTCCATAGCAATGTCTAATGTATTTCTATAATCGGTATTAACAATAAAATCAGCTTTAATGTAATCCTTATATCTTACTTCCAGCAACTTTTTTATAGTTTCCAAAGAATTTTGACCAGAATTTAACATAGGCCTATCAGCTACACTACCTTCATTAGCATGTTGTTCTTCAAGTCTCATTAATATGGTTTCTGGAGAAGCATTAAGACAAACTACTATACCTGAATGGGACATTATTTCACGATTTTCAGGGTTAGACCACACCCCGCCTCCTGTAGATACAACTTGAGAATATCGACTATCCTGATTGCTCACAAGTGCAACAGATCGTATTATGTCTGTCTCCATTTTCCTGAATTGATCCTCTCCTAGATTTTTAAATATAGAAGATATAGACTCATTTTGCAGTTTTTCAATCTTGGAATCCATATCAAGAAATGGAATATCTAAGATTTTAGATAATTCTTTACCAATTGTAGTTTTCCCTGTTCCTGAAAACCCAATTAAGTATATGATTGAATCACGCATAATAAATCTCTAAAACAAATACTATACTTATATATATATAATCCAGTCTACAATATTTAATATTTAATACAAATTATAGGAATATACTTTGAGAATCGATCAACGCAAAAATAATCAATTAAGAGAAATTAAAATTGAAGTATCTCCAATGGAATTTTCCAATGGTTCAGTAATACTATCAACTGGTAAAACAAAGGTCCTTTGTTCAGCATCAATTGAAGAAGGGGTTCCAAAATTTTTAAGTGGTAGCAACCAAGGATGGTTAACCGCAGAATATTCGATGTTACCTGGTTCTACCCATCCTAGAACTAATAGAAATAACAACAAAAAAGGTCGTTCCCAAGAAATCCAAAGGTTAATTGGAAGATCACTTAGAGCTTCTATTGATTTTACAAAACTAGGTGAAAACACTGTAGTAATAGATTGTGACGTATTACAAGCAGACGGAGGTACTAGAACAGCATCAATAACGGGAGGATATGTTGCACTCCATATGGCTGTACTCAATTCACTAAATGAAAATTTATTAAAAGAAAACCCTTTAGTTAATAAAATTGCTGCTACTAGTATAGGCCTGATAGGTAATGAAATCTTATTAGACTTGTGCTACAAAGAAGATTCAGAGGCAGGGGCAGATTTTAACTTGGTGATGGCTGACAATGGTAATATCATTGAGATACAAGGAGCTGCAGAAAAACAAAATTTTGATATTGATACAGTAAATAAAGTACTAGAAATCGGATCATTAGGAATAAAAGAAATATTTGAAATCCAAAACAAAATAATATCTGAACTATAAATTTATCTTCTAACAGGATAGGAAATGTCAAAGATTATTGGAATAATCATATTAACAACTGTAATTTCATTAATACTCCTCAGTTTATTTTTAACTCTAACGAATAGTTCACCACAAACCCAAAAAGGATCCCCAGAAAACATCGTCCAAACATATATTACATCTATAGTAGAGGAAAAATTTAATAATTCATATTCTTTACTATCTGAAGAAATTAAAACTGAATGTGACTTTACTCAATATATAAATAATATTGAAAGAGAAATCGAATTATTTGAACGAGGAAACGTAATACATGAGAAGACATTAGAATTAGAAAAAGATTTAAAAGTCATCGTTTATATAAACGTATCAATAGTTAATACAACCGTCCCTTTCGGCACAAATGAATATATCCAAGAAGAAAAAATAACTTTAATTAAAGAAGACATAACTAAGGATGACTCTAGATGGAAGATATTAGAAACCAGCTTCTTTAACAGTTGCGAAATAGAAAATTAACTGAAATAAGAGGAGAAGTAAAATAAATAGTATATTTGCATTTATCCCATTTCTAATAATAATAACCGTTATATTTACGGCCATATACCTAATATTCTCACGTAAAGACAACTCTTCTCTTGACTCAAATGTCAGTACAGTTAAAAAGATATATTTTTATTTAGTCTCTTTCATTGCTCTAATGATGTTGGCTATAGGATCAGTAAAATTAATACAATTTACTTTAGAAGCCATATTCAATAAAAATATTATTCAGAATAATTCAAGCTCAGTTCCTCTAGGAATATCTCTATTGATAGTAGGGGTGCCAATTTGGATCATACATTGGAGAATAATAAAAAATCGGATCAATATAAATTCATACGAAGAATTATCCATTATACGTACAGTATTTATATATACCGTATTAGCTATCTCTATAGCAGTGCTAACATCTTCAATCATTGGAATATTTCAGGTCATATTAGGTACAAAAGATTCAGCGTGGTTGCAAGCCGCTACAATAATTCCATATTCGATTATTTGGACGTATCATTGGATCTTGAGCAACCCTAAAGAATTAAGTTCCCCGTCCAAAAATCTTGTGCAAAGAATATACATATACAGTTCATGCATATTTGGATTAATAATACTTTCTACAGGAATTGGAACCCTTTTGTATTCAATATTAAAATCTGGCTATGACGTAATACTTAATTCTCCAATGTTATTTGAAAACGAAGAAACTCTATGGGAATCAACAAAAGAACCTATCGTATCTTTAACATCTGGATTACTACTATGGGGGTCACATTGGTTATTATTTGGCTTAAAAGATACAAAGAATAGAGTAAAGTCACTTTATCTTTATTTAATAACTATAGGTGGCGGAATAATACCCATAACTATCGCAAGCATTTCATTGTTATATGGAATATTCCAATTTATATTACAAATAAATCCTGACAATGATGTAATTCCACAACTACCAGGTTCTATAAGTTCTATAACCGTAGGATTAATCCTTTTTACATATCATTACTATGTAATAAAAAATATAAAGATCAATGAACTTCTTGAGGTGAATTCTCAAAATCTTTTATTTTTTTACGTATTTTCTTTTATTGGAGTTATTTCATCGTCTGTTGGCATAAGTGTGTTAATACAATCGATACTAGCTTCGATTGCAAATTCATTAGGAAACACGGTCTTCAGTGATTCTGAAACAAGTTTAGAAATAATTTCTTTAGCTTTATCTACAATAATAGTAGGGGGAACGATATGGGGCTATTGCTATAAAAAAATAGCATATTTTACAAATTTAACGTCATCTGAATTTTCTTCAATAAGAAGAATATATTTAATAAGTATTCTAGGAATATTTACAATAATTGCAGTTATTCTAGGAACATCAGGTTTATTTTTAATGCTACGTGATATTATTTCAAATAATGTAGGTATAAATACCCTAAAATCGATATCGATTCCAATATCTGTACTTATTTCATACCTGATAATTACTCCTTATCATTGGCTTTTATATAAAAAGGAACCTTCTTACAATAAAAAATCTGAACATACCAAAATATCATCAAAAAAAAGGAAAACCGTCACAATATTATTGCCTGATAATAACCAATTTTTCTTAGGTCAACTAGAAGAAGATCTAGGTTATTCAATAAAATCATTAAGATGGAAAGATGTAAACTCAGAAAATATTCAGCTAGATCTAGACAGTACTACCAACATCGTAGAATCTGTTAACAATATGATAGGAAATGAAGTCCTTATTATTCCAGAAAATGGAGGTGTTAGAATATATTCTTATGAAAACTAAAAATGAGGTTATGTCATGACATCAATATTCGTTCTAGGCGCTGGGACACCTACTCCTACAAAAGACAGATTTGGTTCAGCTTTTGCTATACAAATAGGAGATGACCAAATAATGCTAGATTGTGGGCCTGCAGCTACACATAAATTAGTTAAATCAGGATTATGGCCAACAGATATAAACCATATATTTTTCACACACCATCATTTTGATCATGACATCGATTATCCCTGTTTTTTACTTTGCAGATGGGATCAAAGCATAGGAACTGAAGATACTCTAAAAGTCTTTGGGCCAGAACTAACTGAAAAAATAACTCACGGTATCTTAAATGAAGAAGATGGTCTTTTCGCGCATGATTGGATAGCACGGGTTAACCATCCATTAAGTCAAAAAGTCTATGTTAATCGTGGGGGAACATTACCCAGAACGGCGCCAAATGTTATAGCAAAAGATGTTGGCCCCGGGCCAGTATATTCAAAAGATAATTGGTCAGTTTCTGCTGCACCCGCTATACATGTTCAGCCCTATTTAGATTCACTTGCATACAGATTTGAAACCCCTGATGGCAGTATTGTTTTTACAGGTGATACTCAACCTTGTGAATCAGTAACAGAATTAGCTAAAGATGCTGATATGATGCTATGCATGTGCTGGGATGAACAATCAGAAATGGACGAGAACGGCGAGCACTTAGGGCAATGTGGTACTGGTGGGGCAGCAAGAATGGCACAAGAAGCCGGAGTAAAAAAATTAGTTCTTGTTCATATAGGTCCCAATTTATCCAAATCAGAAGTTCAATCTAGAGGAAAAGATGAAATAACTAGCATATATTCAGGTGAAATATTATTTGCAGATGAGTTAACAAAAATTGATTTATAAAGTGTTCGATTTGCTCCAATCGGATTCAATAACTTCCATGAGTATAAAATCATGCCCGCCTCTCCTAACTGATCTAACAACATTAAATCCCGCCCTAATAAAAGATGCTTGAGCTCTATAATTCCAAGACAAAGTATGCAAATACACTCTTTTCAAATTTAATACAGAAAATAAATATTCAAGCAGAAGCTGTACAGCTTCTGTCCCATAACCTTTTCCCCAATAATCCTTATCTCCTATCATAATGCCTAGTTCAGTCTGTTTATTAGAGATGCTATAGTCATAGTACATAACATTTCCTATATGGATGTTATCTTTGGTATCCAGTGCCAATTTTTTTGACTTATAGTTGGGGAATTTCATTTCTTCTTTAGAATATCTAAAAAAATCATCATATGACATTGTTAAAGGACGTGTCGCATCTAAACGAGATAGCTCTTCATCAGTACGCCAAGAATATTCATCTGCAATATCCTCAATTTTTTTTTCTCTTATATGAACTAAATCCCCGAACAAATCAACATCAGGTAATTCTTTCTGGTTATTAGAAAACCATGAAAAATTTTTCTTAAACAAATAATCCTCTCAAAATGTATAATCAATATTATCTCATTCAGCAAAAAAACTAACATTAAATTTAGGTCTTAAATTTTTGAAAGTTTTTATAAAAAGGAAATTTAATTTGTCTGATATTGTATTTGATTATGCTGTAATTGGAGCTGGGTTAATAGGGTCAGCGGCAGCAAAATATATCTCAGAAAGCAACCCTAATACGGTCTTAATAGGACCAAGTGAGCCAAAAGATAAAGAATCACATAATGGAGTATTTGGAAGCCATTATGATGAAGGTAGAATAGCTCGCATTTCTGACACCATGCATGAATGGTCATACTTAGCAAAAAAATCCATAGAAAAATATAATTTTATTGAGGAAGAATCTGGTATTCATTTTTACAATGGAGTTGGTACTTTATCAGTTGGGGGAGAAAAGTATCACAAAGATCTGATTAAAGCATCCAATAAAATAAAATTTGAATATTTAACACAAGAAAATTTTAATATTCACAATAATTATCACCACATACAACTACCTGAAAAATCAAAATATATATTTGAACCCCAAAATGCGGGATATATAAGTGCTAGAAATTTGGTTAAAGCTCAAAAAAATATTTTCAAATCTAACGATGGCAAATATATAAATGATTTCGTTGTAAATATAAACAAATATAATAATATTTTTAATGTTGAAACCAGTAAGAATGTAACCATTTCTGCAAAAAAAATTTTAATATCTGCAGGAGGATTTAGTAATTTTACGCATATATTGAAAGATAATTTACCAATTGGAATAAAAGGTCGAACTACTTTATTGGGAGAAATTAACAATAACTATATTAATGATCTTAAAAAATATCCCAGCATTATTCATAAGCCAAACAATGGAGAGGATATTTATTGCTTACCTGCTATTACATATCCCAATGGGAAGACTTATATAAAAATAGGGTGGTCACATTTTATTAATATTACTTCTTATAATGAAGCAATCCATTGGTTCAAAGGTAAGATAGATTCTAAAGAAAAAAATGGCCTTTTAGAAGAATTGAATACAATTTATGACAAAAAAATATTTAGTTCATTCCATACCGATCATTGTATTATTACTTGGACTAAAACTAAATATCCGATAATAGATGAAATTGAAAAAAACATGTTCGCCTCTGTGGGTGGTAATGGGCACGCAGCCAAGTCATCAGATCATATAGGATTTATTTCCGCAAAATATATTACAACCGGACAATGGGATAAAAATCTAAATAGAAAACAATTTACTCTAAAAGAAAATATATAGCATTTCAAAATTTAAACTGCTCAAAATATTTACTGGTTGAATATACTTAATATAAAGTATATTATTAAGGCACAATTTAATATCCCCTTTAAGCTAGTCCAGTGAGTCCGGCAAGGGAAATCGATGGTTATTGAACTATTTGGATATCTCCTCTTGTCGCGGACAGGAGGTTTTTTTTTGCAATCAAATATAACTGAAACTACCGGTATAAATATCCAATGAGTAAGCGTATCCAAACATCTTCAGATATGCATAGAGCAATAACTCGAATATCACATGAGATATTAGAAAAAAATTCTGGTTCAGAAGATCTTATTCTAGTGGGAATGCATTCTAGAGGAGTTCCACTTGCTAACAGGATAAAAGAATCTATAAAGCTCTTCGAAGGTGTAGATATTACTGTCGGAGAACTAGACATAGGCTTATATAGAGACGACACTTCTGAAAGAGGCGTAGGTTACATTAAGCCCACAAAAATTCCCGACGACATAAATTCCAAAACCGTGATATTAGTCGACGACGTTCTATATACAGGCAGATCCATAAGAGCGGCCATGGACGCAATACATGATTTAGGGAGACCTAAGCAAATTCAACTAGCAGTATTAGTTGACAGAGGTCACAGGGAAATCCCCATAAGAGCAGATTTTATTGGGAAAAATGTCCCTACATCAAAATACGAAGACATAAAAGTAAGTCTTACCGAAATAGATGGAATAGATGAAGTAACAATAATAGAAGATAGGATCAAAAATGCAAACTGAAACGCAAACTCAAAATCTTGTTAAATTAGATAATTTGTTAGATATTGATTCTCTAAAAAAAGCCGAAATAGAAATAATATTAGATCATGCAGTAAGTATGGAGGAAGTACTAAATAGAGATATTAAAAAAGTTCCTAGTCTAAGAGGAAAGACAATCGTAACTCTATTTTATGAATCAAGCACTCGAACTCGAGTATCATTTGAGCAAGCTGGAAAAATATTGAGTGCTGATGTCATAAACATTAATAATAAAACAAGTAGCAATAACAAAGGTGAATCTCTTTATAATACGGCCCTTACAATTCAAGCTATAGGAGCTGATGTAGTAATTATTAGACATCCCCATTCCGGTGCACCTCATTTTATATCAAAACACATTAAAACAAGTGTGATTAATGCAGGTGATGGCACACATGCTCACCCGACTCAAGCATTATTAGACCTTTACACAATAAAGAAAAAAGTTGGCTCTATAGAAGGTAAAAATATCGTATTAGTGGGAGATATTCTTTACTCTCGAGTAGCTAGATCACATATGTGGGGATTAAGTAAATTAGGGGCTAATATCACAATATGTGGACCTGAAACTCTAATCCCAAATGATTTCATCAAGGGATTGAAAAATATATCAGGTCATCCATTTAGTAATATAAAAATAACATCCAATATAGATGAAGGTTTAAAAAATGCTGACATAGTTATGGCATTACGTCTTCAACTAGAACGCCAGCAAAGCGGGCATTTACCTTCGCTGAGAGAATATTCAAGAGAATTTGGTATTACTGAAGAAAGATTAAAAAAATCAAACCAAAACGTAATCGTGATGCATCCAGGACCTATGAATGAAGGCATAGAAATTGAATCTAACGTAGCCCATGGTGTAAATTCCATAATCGAAGAACAGGTAACAAGTGGAGTAGCTTTAAGAATGGCTCTATTGAACATAATGTGTTCGAAATAAATGGTTACCATATTTAAGGAGAACTTAATAGTGGCAAAAAAAATATTGATCCAAGGTGGCAGAGTTATAAATCCAAAAACAAATTTGGACAGCACTATGGACGTATTAATATCTGGTAGTAAAATCGAGAGTGTAGCACCTAAAATACAAAGAACAAAAGATTACACTCTTATAGATGCTAGCAACTATTTAATCTCCCCGGGATTTATAGATATTCATTGCCATTTGCGAGAGCCTGGCGAAGAATATAAAGAGACAATAATCACTGGTACAGCCGCAGCCGCAGCTGGAGGATTTACAACGATTTGTGCAATGCCAAACACAATCCCAGCTATGGATAACAGATCAGTTATTGAATTTATTAACAACAAATCAAAAGAGGAAACATCCGTAGACATTTATCCCATAGGTGCAGTGACAAAAGGAAGAAAAGGGGAAGAACTTACCGAAATGGCAGATATGGCAAAAGCTGGCGTAATAGGATTTAGTGATGATGGCAATCCTGTATTTGACCCCAATATTATGCGACAGGCACTAGCATATAGCTCAAGTTTAAATTTACCTATCATAAATCATTGCGAAGTACCAGAACTGTCAAAAGGAGCCCACATGAATGAAAGTTGGGTGTCAACTCTACTGGGAATAAAAGGAATGCCTAATTCTGCAGAAGACATAATGGTTGCAAGAGATATCTCACTTTCTAAGTTAACGGGAGGCCACATTCACATAGCCCATGTCAGTACAAAAGGTTCTATTGATCTCATAAGAAAAGCAAAGGATGAAGGCGTTAACATAACATGTGAAGTAACTCCTCATCATCTGACCTTAACAGACAAATCAGTGCTAGGCATTAACAATGACACTGGCAATTATTCACCCATAACAACTAACTCATACAATACAATGGCTAAAGTAAATCCTCCTCTCAGATCATTCGAAGATAAAAACGCTATGATAGAAGGGATTTTAGACGGAACCATAGACATTATTGCTACAGATCATGCTCCTCATTCACAAGTAGAAAAAATGTGTACCATGAACGAAGCTGCTTTTGGAATAAGTGTCTTAGAAACTGCCTTGCCATCACTTATATCATTAACTGAAACGACAAAAATCCCCATTCCTCTTTTAATAGAAAAATTAACTATTGCCCCAGCTAAATTTTTAAACCTAGATATAGGTAGCATTGAACCTGAGAAAGTTGCAGATCTAACGATATTTGACCCTACTGAAGAATGGGAAATACAACCGAATAATTTTTTGTCAAAAGGTAAAAACACTCCTTTAGAAGGAGACATTTTAAAAGGTAAGATTAAAACAACCATAAAAAAAGGAGTTCCGATCTATACAAATGGTAAATAAAGGTAACAATATGAGTGAATCTGCATTTTTAATATTACAAGATGGATCTATATATCATGGAATCCCATTTGGACATACAGAATCAATATTTGGAGAAGTAGTATTCAATACATCAATGACTGGATATCAAGAGATGCTAACAGATCCTTCTTATGCTGGGCAAATAGTAGTTCCTACCTATCCTTTGATAGGCAACTACGGAATAAGTGGATATTCTAATGAATCAAAAAACATTCAAGTATCTGGATTGGTTGTAAGGCAATACTGTCCAGAACCAAGTCACACAGATAGTATACAAACCATCTCAGATTTTCTTAAATCACAAAATATCCCTGGTATAAGTGAGATAGATACAAGAGCTGTGACTAAAAGAATACGTAAAAATGGAGTTATGATGGGAGGGATAGCGATCGGATTGTCAGAAAAAGAAGCTCAAGAATTAATCCGGAAAACTCCTGATTATGATGAATTAGATTATGTTAATAAAGTTTCTACAAAAGAAATTTACAATTGGAATACAGGACTCAAAGATGTTGAATCATTAGAACCTAAATTAAAAATATTAGTCTCTGATTTTGGACTAAAATACAACATACTCCGTATATTGCGAAATAAAGGTTGTAGTGTGGAAGTATTCCCATCTAATACTTCAGCAAGTGAACTATTAGAAAGAAACCCGGATGGAATAATGCTATCTCCAGGTCCCGGAAATCCTGAATTATTAGATTATACAGCTAAAATGACTAAAGATTTACTCGGGCGAGTACCCATTATGGGAATTTGTATGGGCAACCAGGTACTTGGCAAGGCACTTGGAGGAAAAACGTACAAATTGAAATTTGGACATCGTGGATCAAATCATCCTGTGAAAGATTTATTGACCAATCGTGTTTATATAACTTCTCAAAATCATGGATACGCAATAGATGCTGACTCACTCCCAGATGAAGTTGAACTCACGCACATAAGCATGAATGATTTACATGTGGAAGGATTAAGGCATAAGTCGTTACCTGCTATTAGTATTCAATATCATGCAGAAGCTTCACCAGGGCCTAAAGACAATGAATACATTTTTGACCAATTCCTAAACATGGTAAAAGAATCACAGTAAAAGTAGGTACAAATTGACTAAATTATCTTATAAAAAAATTTTAGTAATCGGATCTGGACCAATAGTAATTGGACAAGCAGCAGAATTTGACTACGCAGGCACTCAAGCTTGTAAATCGCTAAGGGAAGAAGGAATAGAGACAGTATTAATAAACTCAAATCCAGCGACCATAATGACTGATGCCGATATAGCTGACAAAGTATATATTGAACCATTAACAATACACATAATTGAAAAAATCCTTGAAAAAGAAGCTCCAGATGCTTTGCTCCCCACACTAGGAGGGCAAACTGGGTTAAATTTAGCCATAGAACTATATGAATCAGGAATCTTAGATAAGTACAACGTAAAATTATTAGGAAGTAAAGTAGAGACCATAAAAAGTGCTGAAGACAGGGATCTTTTCAGAAAAATGTTAAGCGAAATAGGAGAGCCTGTTCCAGAAAGTATAGTAGCTAATAGCAAAGATGAAGCATACATAGCAAAGGATAAAATAGGGCTTCCTTTAGTCATCCGTCCAGCATATACATTAGGAGGGACAGGTGGAGGAATAGCTAATTCTGAAGAAGAATTTAAGGAAATAGTCACGGCAGGATTGTCGGCTAGTCCTATTCACCAAATACTAATTGAAAAATCTATCGTTGGATGGAAAGAATTAGAATACGAAGTGATAAGAGACAGCGCTGATAATTGTATAACAATATGCAATATGGAAAACATTGATCCTATGGGAGTCCATACAGGAGATAGTATAGTAGTTGCTCCCAGTCAAACACTTAGTGATCATGACCATCAAATGTTAAGAAGTGCTAGCCTAAAAATAATCCGTGAATTAGGCATAGAGGGAGGGTGTAATGTTCAATTTGCTCTTGCACCTAATGATTTAGTAGGTAAAACTTTACCAACTAACCCTGACGATCAAGAAAAATACTATGTTATCGAAGTAAACCCACGGGTTAGTAGAAGTTCTGCATTGGCAAGTAAGGCAACAGGCTATCCAATCGCAAGAGTAGCAGCCAAAATAGCGATTGGGAAAACACTTGATGAGATACCAAATTCTGTGACAGAAAAAACACTCGCTGCGTTTGAACCCTCTATAGATTATTGTGTTGTTAAAATTCCAAGGTGGCCATTTGATAAATTCTCCACTGGGGACCGTATACTAGGAACTCAAATGAAGGCTACTGGAGAAGTTATGTCTATTGATCGAACTTTCGAATCTGCTTTTCAAAAAGCTATAAGGTCTTTAGAAATAACCAATCGTTCTATTCTCTGGGAAAATGAAAAATGGAATATATCAAAAGACGATATAGACGTATCACTTTTACGTCCAAGTGATGAAAGGATGTGGGTGGTTTTCGCAATGTTGCGAAAAGGAATAGATCCTTGGAAATTATCTGAAATTACAGGAATAGATCCTTGGTTTGTCAGGGCATTTCATAACCTTACAAAAATGGAAACTTTATTAAAAGAAAATGAAATGACATATAAGTTAATGAGGTCAGCAAAAAGACTTGGTTTTTCAGATGCTGATATAGGAAAATTAACTGAAACTTCAAGTGAAGATATTCGAAATTTGCGTAAAGAATATGGCTTGAAGCCTGTCTACAAGATGGTAGACACTTGTGCAGGAGAATTTGAAGCTTTAACCCCATATTTTTATAGCACTTACGAGGATGAAAACGAAGCTCAGCCATTAAGTGGTCCAAAAGCCATTGTGATAGGAAGTGGCCCTATCAGAATTGGTCAAGGAATTGAGTTTGATTATTGCTCTGTTCATGCAGCATGGGCATTACAAGAAGAAGGAGTAAAAAGTATATTAGTAAATTCAAATCCCGAAACAGTCTCAACAGATTTTGATACCAGCGACAGACTGTATTTTGAACCATTGGATGAAGAAAGTATGAGAGATATAATAGAAAATGAAACTACAAATGATTCAAATGCATTCCCTCCATCAATTGTTCAATTTGGGGGTCAGACAGCAATAAATCTTTCCCAATCATTAAATGAATTTTCCTTACCTATACTAGGATCTTCAGCTGAATCGATAGATACAGCGTCTGACAGGCATCTCTTTGAAGAATTTCTAGAACAAGTCGGAATCCCTAATCCCCCGGGGTCAGCAGTTTCAAATCTAGAAGAAGCATTAAATGTAGCTCAAGAAGTTGGATATCCTGTTCTAGTAAGACCTAGTTATGTATTAGGTGGTAGAGCAATGGAAATAGTTCAAAATGCGACAGAATTAGCACGATATATGAATAACGCATTTGAAGCTGGTGGAGGACGTAGAGTATTAATAGATAAATACTTTGAAGGTCGTGAAGTTGAAGTAGATGCGATTTGTGATGGGAATAGTGTATTAATACCCGGAATAATGGAACATGTTGAGAGAGCAGGAGTTCATAGTGGAGATTCTATGGCAATATACCCCGCCTTAACATTATCTGAAAAAGAAGTTGACACTATAGTCGACTACACAATAAGAATAGGAAAATCTTTAAATGTAAAAGGACTCATGAATATTCAATATGTTGTAGTTGGAGGCTCTTCTTACAGAAACCCCCAAGATGGGCGTAATTTATCTGAAGAAACACAAGTATATGTCATTGAAGTAAATCCAAGATCTAGTCGAACAATTCCATTTATATCAAAAATGACTGGAGTACCTATGGTAAATTTAGCAGTAAAAGCTATGTTAGGCAGAAAAATCACCGATTTAGGTTACCATGAAGGTTTATGGGAAAAGCAAAAATCAATCGGAGTTAAAGCACCCGTATTTTCAATGTCAAAGTTAGCTGGAGTTGATACATTTTTGGGACCTGAAATGAAATCAACTGGCGAAGTAATGGGAATAGATACAGACTTTGAGTCGGCTGCAACAAAAGCATTGATAGCTGCTAATTTAATGCTCCCAGAAAATGGCAGTATTTTAATGAGTATTTCTGATGAAGATAAAGCTGACTCAATACAACTGATTCATGAACTCCACAAAATAGGTTATCATTTTTTTGCTACAGAAGGGACCGCATCAGTAATAGATGGACTTGGTTTGCCGGTAGTTATGGTACCTAAAATACTAGATGATGAAGGCCCTAATGTTGTAGATATAATATCTAATGGGACCGTAAACGCTGTAATAAATACTGTTACAGGTGATCGCGATGTATTACAAGACGGATTCTATATAAGACGTGCTGCAGTAGAAAAGAAAATACCATGTTTCACATCGATTGATACTGCTAGAACTGCAGTTTCACGATTAGGTAAAAAAGAAACTTCATTTAAGGTGACAACTATACAAGAACATTTAGAGTCAAAATGATACCAATCCAGATTTCAATTGAAAATTTCATGTGCTACAAAGAAAGAGTAGCTGATCTTAATTTGGGAGAGGTTCACGTTGCTTGTCTATCTGGGAAAAATGGCCATGGGAAAACAGCATTATTAGATGCCATCACTTGGGTTCTTTGGGGAAAATCTAGATCTAGAACTCAAGATGAATTATTACACCAAGGGCAAGATTCTATGCAAGTAATCTTAGATTTCTCAGCTCAGAATCAAGAGTATCGGGCTACAAGAATACATACAAAAGGAAAAGGGAGTTCTTCTGGAAAAACAGAATTGAATTTAGAAATATTATCTGGAAAATCCGCAATATCAATTATGGGGAACACAATAAGAGATACAGAACAAAAAATAATCCAATTATTAAACCTGGATTATGAAACTTTCATCAATACTTCTTATCTTAAGCAAGGAGACGCAGATCATTTCACAAAAAGTAAACCTACTGAAAGGAAGCAAATTCTAGCGGAGGTTTTAGATCTTTCATATTATGAATATTTAGAAAATATATCCAAAGAAAGGTCTAAGGAATTCAAAGACAAAGTCTCTAATAACAAAGCTATATTAGATGCAAAATTATTAGATGTCCCCAATAAATCCTTTATAGAAGAAAAATTACTCCTTACAGAACATGAAATTGCTAAAATTACTCCTGAAGAGGAAAAATTAACAATTTACTACTCCAACTTGTTGTCACAAAAAGAAACTGCCAATAGGATTAAAGGCGAACACAGTAGGATTACAATATCTATAAAAAACTCTAAGTCAGAGCTTAATGACTTAGAAGTACAACAAACAAAGCTGACTTCTGAAATATCTGAATTAGATAAATTAATTAAAAGAAGTAGTGAAATAACAGATGAAAAATCAAAGTTAGATAATATAAAAACGATATTAGACAAATACGATAATGATTTAATCCTATTAAAAGATTATGAAAAAGAAATCCTCATGCTAGAACAATCTATTAATTTTGAAGAGGAAAAAATATTACAAAATCTAAATAATTCTAAAACTATATTGGAAAAAGAGCTTAACCCTGCTGTATTGGAAATAGAAAAACTAAGTGTTGGCATCTCCGATATTAATAAAAATATATCTCATAATGACAAAGAACATGAATCATTACAAAGTGAGATTAAAGAATTGGAACCTATTTCTCATAGAATTAAAGAACTAGAATTAGAAAACGTATCTCTCGAATCAGATATGGCAGAAACGAGAAAGAGATTCGATATCTTAACAAAAGTGGACGCCACATGCCCAATATGCGAGCAAAAACTAGATATAAATTCTAAAGAGATATTGACTGCAAAACTAGAGGAATCCGGACTCACTAGCAAAGAACTATATATTAAAAATAAACAGGAATTATCAAAGTTACAGTCACAATCAGATAAATCTAATTTAAAAATAAATAAAAAAACCAAAATATTAAACGATTTAAAAAAAGAATTAGACAGTAAACTAATTGAATCAAATATCAGATTGGAAAATTATACTGAATTAATCAAAAAAATTCCTGATACAGAAAGGAAAATTACTGATCTAACTATTTCAATAGAAAACAAAGAATTTAGGAAATCTGAAAGAACAAAGATTTCTTCAATTAAAAATATGATCTCAGCTCTGTCATATGATGCAAATGAACATGCTCAAATGAAAAATGAATATATTAAATTACAAAAGTATGAAAACCTGTATCATCAACTTCAAGAGGCCAAACAAAGAACTGAATTTTTGAACATTTTGATAGATGAAAACAAGAATAATTCTTTAAAAAGAGAGTCAGATATATCAATATGGGAATCCGACTTAAAAAAGATAGAATATACACTAGAAGATGTGAGCACAATAGATTCAAATATTGATAAAACAAGCAAAGAATTAGAATCTGTCCGTAAAAATCTTCAAATTCTAATATCCGAAAAAAGTATCTTAAATAATCAAATTAATACTTTGAAAAAAACAGAAAAAGATATAGAAGATTTGGAAGCAAAAATAGCCTCTGATTCTAAAGAAATAGAAATATATGATGAATTGTCTGCAGCATTTGGAAGAAATGGAATACAAGCATTGTTAATAGAACGTGCGGTCCCTCAAATACAAAATACAGCAAACGAATTACTAAGCAAATTAACTCATCATAGAATGGCAATAAAACTCACATTCCAAAAAGGTCGGATAGACAGACTAACTGGAATGCATTCTGAGGAACTAGATATAAGTATCTCTGATGAAATTGGGACAAGAAATTATGAAACATTCAGTGGTGGGGAAACCTTCCGAATTGATTTTGCGATTAGAATAGCTTTATCAAAATTACTAGCTTCTAGATCGGGAGCACCTCTTCCTATCTTATTTATAGATGAAGGATTTGGTTCTCAAGATACAGAGGGGCAAGAAAAATTAATCGAAGCAATCCAGTCAATACAAAATGAATTCGAAAAAATCATTGTTATAACACATATTGATCAAATGAAAGAAAATTTTGACCAAAGAATTGAAGTAATAAAAACAAATGAAGGTTCAAAAATACAAATACTATAAACAAAGGAATCTTATATGAAAAAAAATGTGACAGTAGTATTAGGTAGTCCTTTTCCTGGTTCTTCATCAGAAATAATAGCAGACTTGATATTGGATAAACTCTCCACTAACACATGGAACAAATTAATAATAGATTTATCAAAAATATCGGCAGATGCATTGTTATTAAGAAGCAAAGATTCAGAATTAGATACTTCAATAGAAAATACTGTCACCGCAGATTTAATTATTTCGGCATCCCCTACATATAGAGCTACATATACAGGTCTATTAAAATCTTTCTTTGATCAGTTTCCTCAAGATAGTCTAATCGAAAAGTTTGCTCTCCCAATACAAACTGGTGGAAGCCCAGATCATGCTCTAACAATTGAATATGGTATGGCTCCAATGCTAAGAAGCCTAGGTGCGTCAATACTTTCTTCCCCAATATATTCTTGGGGAGCCGAGTGGACTGAAGACAAAAAACCAACACAATCTCTAATTAATAAAATAAACCTATCAATTAATGAAATAAATAAATTCGTTATATAATTTTATTTACTCATCAATTTTTTACTAAGAGTCGGTATTATAGATATTAAAACACATTCTAATATCGTCAAAATAGCTATAACAATAGTTGAATCAAAGAAAAATCCTTGCGGGAACATCATAATAAGATAATCGTACCTTGGATCTAATATCCATAAATCATTAGTAAAACTTATCAAATGAAAGTATAGAAATAATTTGTCAAACCCCAAAATAGCGATAATACTGATAAAGAAAATGAGGCCCAAAGTAAATATTGCTCCAATAGAAAAGTCTCTCCCAAGTTTCAAACCTTTTTCCTTAGGGTACAAATATAAAGACAGTATTGAATAAAAAACTAATATTAGAAGACTAACAATTTGTGCGTACCAAACTATGCCAAGCAAATGTTTAACATCTTTCATATGTAATATTTCTCTATCATTATATAAATTAGATATTGTTTCTCCATACACCTCAATTTCTATGACAATATATTCTTCATCATTATTGAAATAGTCACGAATTTGATCAGATGCTAAGTAAAGTTGATCCATCTCAATACCAGTATATTGGTCGATTGAATATTTTTTGAATCCATATTCATACAAAAAATCGGAATTTATGATAATAAATGCATTAGTAGTAACTAAAAAAATAGGGATAGCTAAAAAAACAGGTATTAATCTTAATTTTTGTATCATACAGATATCGCCTAATTATTTTTATAATGTAGTTTCAGTATATAGTAATAACAGAATAAGGTAATTGGATAATTGGAGATAAAATATGATATCTGAAAAACTTGATTTCCCTGAATCCTTTGACGGATTAGAAAAGATGATCCAACATTTAACAGGTCCTGATGGATGCCCTTGGGATAAGAAACAAACTCCTACTACACTAATTCCCATGTTAGTAGAAGAATGCTATGAATTAGTAGATGCAATCGAAAATAACAATAACGAAAACATAATTGAAGAAATCGGAGATGTTATTTTTCATTTAGCATTCCAGATTCGATTAGGAAATCTGGCAGGATTATTCAATTCTAAAGATATATTTCATAATGCACTTAATAAATACATCCGAAGACACCCTCATGTATTTGATAACAAAACAGTTTCCGGAATTGAGGAGTTAAAAAGAAACTGGGAAGATATTAAAAAGTCAGAAAAAGACAAAGATCGTAATTCTGCTTTGGACGGAATACCAAAATCCTTACCATCACTTGCTCATGCCGAAACTATTCAAAAAAGAGCCGCAAACACTGGATTTGACTGGGAAACTTCAAAGGAAATAGAGGAAAAAGTCATCGAAGAATTAAATGAATTAAAAGATGCAGCTTCAGAAAAGGAAAAGGAAGAAGAATTTGGGGACTTGTTATTCACATTAGTTAATATAGCAAGGCATCAAGGAATCGATGCCGAGAAAGCTCTAAGGGCATCTAATCGAAAATTTATAACTCGTTTTAAGAAGATGGAAGAAGTAAGTGCTAACCAAGGCCAGGAATTTGAAAAGCTAAACATCAATGAAAAAGATGCGTTATGGAATGAAATAAAACTCCTAGATTAGAAAGTAATGATATAGTCATATTAATACTCTATCGGCAATAAGGATCACATCTATGAATGAAATCATAGTAAATAATCTAACTAAAGAATATGGTACTTTAAAAGCCATCTCCAATATATCTTTTAAAGTACAAAAAGGTGAAATATTTGGATTGATAGGGCCAAACGGTGCAGGCAAGAGCACAACTATGAGATCTATTATGAATTACATATTCCCAACAAATGGGAAAATATCGATTGCTGGATTAGACTCAGTAAAAGATTACTTAAAAATACGCAACATAGTAGGTTATTTACCTGGCGAATTTACTACATATGAGAATATGACAGGTCTCCAGTACCTAAATCACATTCTCCATTTAAGAAATCAGTCTCATAAAATCAATCATGCTAAATTATTGTCAAAAAAATTTGATTTAGATCTAAATAAAAAAACTAAAAACTTATCTAAAGGGAATAAACAGAAAATCGGAATAATACAAGCCTTTTGTCATGACCCAGAAATTCTTATTATTGATGAACCCACAAGTGGACTTGACCCTTTAAAACAGCAGGAATTTGACGATCTAGTTCTTGAATTTAAAAATAAAGGTAAAACTGTCTTTATCTCATCTCACGTTCTACCAGAAGTAGAAACCCTTTGCGACAGAGTAGCAATAATTAAAGACGGTAAAATTGTAGCTGAAAACACAATGTCCGAGTTAAAATCTTTAGCGATAAACAGGTATGAAATTGTATTTAAGAATGAAATTTCTAAACAAAATTTCCAAAATTCAATTGGTGTAGAGAACATTATTAAATCAGGGGAAAAATATATCTTTGATGTAAAAGGCGATATAAATAAATTTCTAAAAGAAATATCTTCAAATGAAATATCTTCTTTTAAGAGTATAGAACCAGATCTCGAAGATATATTCCTTTCTTTATACAATAAAAATAACGAGGAAGAGTATAATGCTAACTAATATTTTTCTAAAGTCACTTTGGGATTTTAGAAAAGCAGCGATTTACTGGTTTATAGGTATTTTCTTGCTAGCAACCTACATAATGTATGTCGTTTCAACAATTGAATTGGATACTTTTCAGGAAATATCAAAGAGTATGCCAAAGACTTTATCTCAATTTGTTGGTGGAGAATCAGGTCTTGATTTTGGAAGCATAGAAGGATTCTTAAATGCTCAGGTATTTACAATCATGGCTCCAATCATGGCAATAGCTGTAGCAGTAAATTATGGGGGGAAAGCAACAGCACAAGAAGAGAGATCCAGAAGTTTAGATATAATTCTTTCTACTCCTATTTCCCGAGAAAAATTTATTTCCCAGAAAATATTCTCAATGATTATTAAGACTTTATTTATAGCATTAACTCATTGGATAGCTTATATTGTTTTAGGAATCATTTTCTCGCAAAACATACCTGTTGAAGGATTATCAGCTATCTGTTTAAATCTGTTTCTAATGGGGATCACCTTTGGTACGATATCAGTATTTATAGGTACTTTAAGCGGTAATGCGACTCAAGCAATAAGTATCGGTGGGGCATTAGCCCTAGCAGGATATTTAATATCAAATATTGCTCCATTAGTTGATTCATTAAATAACACAAAATATTTCGCATTATTTTATTATTACAAAGGGAGTGATCCTTTAAAATTTGGTTTCCACTCTTGGCATTGGATACCATTTGTAGTTATAACTTTCATATTCATATTTTTATCAATTTATCAATTTAAAAAAAGAAACTTACTATAAGTACCCACTCAGCAAAAAACTAACAACTACGTATTCAATAGATGATCCTAAATTATGTTCTTCTAAATCTTTTTGCAAGATTAGCATTATCGATACTAAAAAGAGTTGGCCTTCCATGTGGGCAGTTACTAGGTTGACGACAATTTTCTAACTGCTTTATAAGAGTTTCCATTTCCAATAATGACAAATGTTTACCCGCTCTTATAGCCCCATGGCAAGCGATAGAATATGCAGCTTTTTCTTCCCAAGTCTCAAAGTGCTTGCCTTCCTCTAGGACAGATATCATATTCTTAAATGCTTGAATTGGGTTTTGAGTTGATAAAACATGAGGGATTGATCTAATAATGTATGTGTTATCTCCAAATGGTTTAATATCCATACCTAAAATATCAAAAATCTTCTCACTTTTCTCAACAATTTCCATTTGTATATCATCAAGATCTACTAGTATCGGCTCTAACAATGTTTGAATATTTGGGTCATTTTTTTCGTGTCTATCAATAACGTTTTCAAAAATAACACGCTCGTGAGCAGCATGTTGATCGATAACATATAAAGATTCAGGACCTTCACATATAATATATGTATTAGATATCTGACCAATAACTCTAAGAAGTGGCAAAACATTCTTTGGGGTGTAAGAATCATCAATACCAGACGACCCAATACGATCGGTTAAATCAAATGACGGGTTCTCTGAAAAATTTCTGTTCATCGAATATATATTTTCTGAACTGGCTTCATTACTACCAATAGGTATATTTTTATCATTGAATGTAACATCCAATACAGGCATCTTATTAAGTAATAAATTTCTGATAGTTTTCTGTATTAATGAAAAGATGAGATTTTCTTTGTGAAATAAGACTTCCGTTTTCGTAGGGTGGACATTGACATCTACTTCATCAAATGGAATAGAAATATTTAATACCCCAAATGGAAATTTCTTTTCAGCAATAAAACCATGGTAAGACTGTTCAAAAGAATACGATAGAGTTTTATTTTGAATTAACCGACCATTCACAAATAAATTAATATGAGCCCTATTAGATTTATTTTGAGTTGGATTACTAATAATCCCTTCGACATAGGTCCTAGGATATAATTCGTCAGACTCTAATGGGTCTATTTTTAACATGTCATTCGAAATATCACGACCATATATTTCTCTCATCACATCCCTTATGTCACCAGAACCTGATGTTACAAAAGATTTAGAATTAAGTTGATGATACTCAAATGAAACGTCAGGACGAATCATAGAATATTTTTTTATTAGAGATAAAATTCTTCGTGATTCTGAAAGTGGAGAACGTAAAAACTTTCTTCTTGCAGGAAAATTATGAAATAATCCAATAACTTTAAAAATAGTCCCAGTATTGGCAGCTACAGGAGATTGAGAAAGAAATTCTCCATCTTGAACTACAATTTTTGTTCCAATATCAGATTCTTTTGTTTTTGAAATTAATTCCACACGAGATATAGCAGCAATACTAAAGACAGCTTCCCCTCTAAATCCCAAACTTGAAATATTATCTAGATCATTAATATGTTCAATTTTACTAGTAGCGAATCTATCAAACACAAGTTTTACCTCGTCAGAAGGTATCCCTATTCCATCGTCAGATATTTCGATAAAGTCCATTCCTCCATTACCTAAAGTAATTTTTATCTTTGTTGCATTCGCATCCAAAGAATTCTCAATAAGTTCTTTTACAACAGAAACAGGACGTTCAATAACTTCTCCTGCGGCTATACGAGCAGATATTTCAAGTGGTAATAACTTAATACTCATAAATTATTCTCTAAATTCTCAATTTATAATTATTTAACAAATGATTTCATTAATTCTAATAAAGAAGGTTTTTTGATCTTTATATTATTAGCAATATAATCTATTTGATCCTTAGGGGACACAAGAATAGGGTTTATACGAGTCCTATAATTTTCATATTTAGGTTTATCAGACAGATGAGAGAAGGACTCAAAAGGTATCCATGAATTTATTCTTTTTTTAGCCGGAATAGTCCTTATCTCATATCCAGCTTCAAATAATATAGGAATAGCACCTGCAACATCCCAGATATGAGAGGAAGAAATGACAGCATATTGAGAAACACCTAACACTAATAAAGCAAGCTCATATGCAATGCTACCTCCCATCCGCAATTCTCCACTATTATCACGAAAATCTTTACTAAATTTAAATCTCCTATCAAAGCTACCTGGTAAAGTTACAATTCCAGATGCATTAAATTCCGACTGAATAGGAGCAATATAGCTATTATTATTTATTGTTATACCAATACCTTTAACAGCGCTTATAACTAAATAACCTTCAGAATTAGGCCAAGGAATATATAAAGCTCCTGCGACAGGAACACCATCAGATAACAATCCTATGGATGAAGCATATATTGGTAACCCATTCAAAAAATTACGAGTACCATCCAAAGGATCAATTACCCATACATGATTGGTAATGTCCGAGTCATTTTTTTCGTCTTCTTCTCCCACTATATTATGGTTAGGGTACTTGGAAAATATCGCTTCTTTCAACGCATTCTGGGATTCTGTATCTGCTAATGTGACGGGGTCAGATCTATTCTTATCTTTAAACTTAACATCTAGATCTTTAGAAGATATCCCGGGAGTTTTAAAGTATTGATTTAAAATACCTCCTGACAACAATGCAAAATCCGAAATGTCATTAGAAATAGCTAACAGATCTTGATCATTAAAGAGATCTGACATGATTATAAATTACGTATTGTATTAATAGTTTCAATAACAGTTTCTGCACAACTACTACCAATATTACCTTTGTCTCCTCCAGATCTAGCAAACGCCTGATCCATATCATGGGTAGTCAATACTCCAAAAGCGACAGGTATCCCTGACTCTATAGAAACATCCAATATACCTTTGGATGTTTGAGAGGCAACATATTCGTAATGATCAGTTTCCCCTTTTACAACTGCTCCTAAACAAATTAAACCGTCATAATTGGAAGAATAGGCTAAGTGAGAAGCAACCACAGGAATCTCAAAAGCTCCTGGAACAAAAATCACTGTTATATCCGCCTCATTTACTCCATGAGATAATAAAGTAGTGTTAGCACCTTCTAATAGTTTCTGAGTTATATGTTGATTAAATTTAGATATAACTATTCCTATAGTTAATCCTTCTCCATTCAAGGATCCCTCTATAGTATTCATTAAGATTTTCCCTCATCACCATCTGCCAAAGGATCCAAAATATGTCCCATTCTTGTCCTTTTTGTTTCCATATATTCTACATTTTCAGATTTATATGGAGCTATGATAGGAATTTGATCAACAATTTCCAAATCAAATCCTTCAAGTCCAATTCTTTTAGTGGGATTATTTGTTAATAGCTTCATTTTCCTTACTCCCAAATCAGTTAAAATCTGAGCCCCAACTCCATACTGTCTAGGATCAGGAGCAAACCCTAAAGCAATATTTGCATCCACAGTATCATAACCTTTATCCTGTAATTCATAAGCCTTAAGCTTGTTGTGGATTCCAATACCTCTACCTTCCTGTCTCATATACAAAAACACACCTGCCCCTTCTCTACCAATAGCTTCTAAAGCTAAATCACGCTGGTCTCCGCAATCGCATCTTTCGCTACCAAAGACATCTCCTGTAAGGCATTCACTATGAACTCTTACTAGTATTTCATCATCAGGACCAATGTCTCCCTTAACCATTGCGACATGCTCGTGAAGATCTACCATACTATTATAAGAAACAGCTCTAAAGTCTCCGTATTTTGTAGGCACTCGAGCCTCGGAAACCCTTTCTATTAATTTTTCATGCTTACGACGATAAGTTATTAAATCTGCAACAGATATTATCTTTACACTATGCTTTTCAGAAAATTCCTCTAAATCCTGCATCCTTGCCATACTTCCGTCCTCAGCCATTATTTCGCATATGACCGCTGCTTCTGAAAGATCGGCTAATCTGCACATATCAATAGAGGCTTCCGTCTGACCAGCCCTTTTAAGGACTCCACCTTCAACATACATAAGAGGGAAAACATGCCCAGGACGCCCTAAGCTCTCTGGTTTTGTATCATCGTTAATTAAAGCTTTAATAGTAGCTGCACGGTCAGGAGCAGATATGCCCGTTGAAGTTCCTTCTAAATAATCTACTGACACAGTAAAAGCAGTACTTAATGGAGCCGTATTATTAGGTACCATTAAAGGTAGATTTAGTTTCTTCAACCTATCCGACAACATAGGGACACATATCAATCCTTTCCCATAAGTAGCCATAAAATTAATATCCTCAGGGGTTACTAATTCAGCTGCCATGACTAAATCGCCTTCATTTTCTCTATCTTCATCATCAACAATGATTACCATTGATCCTGATTTAATATCTTCAATCGCATCTTCTATATTAGAAAAAGGCATATCCGTTCCTATAAATGATTAACTAATTTTTCTACATACTTACCAATAATATCGCATTCTAAGTTAACAGTGTCTCCAATATCTTTATCACCCAAAGTTGTATTCGAATATGTATAAGGAATCAAAGTAATTCCAAAAGAAGTATCGTCACAATAAGTAACCGTTAAACTAATACCATCAATACATATGAATCCTTTCTCAACTATATATTTTAATATGCCTTTATCAGCATCAAAAGAAATATTAAAAGCATCTCCGTCAGGTACAATAGATCTAATTACTCCCATTCCATCAACATGACCTTGGACAATATGACCACCTAGTCGACCATTAACTGAGGTAGACCTTTCAAGATTTACAAGATCCCCTTGAGAAACTTCCCCTAGATTAGTTCTGCGCATAGTTTCTGGAACCACATTAACATCAAAAGATTTATTTGTTTTATCAATAACTGTAAGGCAAGCTCCGTTAACACAGATGCTATCTTTAATTTCTAAATCGTCTATAACTAACGATGAATTGATCGAAAGAACGGCATCTGACAATCTATTTACAGTGGATACTTCTTCAATTATTCCGGTAAACATCAACAATATCCTGTTACTAAAATATCATTATCTATTATCTTATATTGTACAGAATTCAATCTGATAATTTCTGACATTAATGATACCCCTTTCCCAGTAACTGCATTCAATGAGTTTTGTCCTCCAATAATAGAAGGAGCAATGAATGCATGAACTTTATCAACCAATCTTTCATCAAAAAATGACCCAATAAGAGTAGGTCCTCCCTCAATCAATACCGAAGATATAGATAATTTTCCTAAATATTCTAAAAGGTCGTGGAGATTAATTTTATCGCAACTATCAGGAAAAGCTTTCACAGAAACATTTTCAGGTAAATCAATATTTTTATCGCTGTTAGTTACAATAATTGTATCATTAGAATCATTTATAACATTACTATTGAGAGGAATTCTGAATTTAGAATCAAGAATTACCCTAACAGGATTTTTGTGATTTGGAATAGTAGCATTTCTTACTGTAAGCAAAGGATCGTCAACTATTACTGTTTCGATTCCCACAATCACGGCATCTGAAATAGCTCTAATATTATGCGCTTCAATTCTTGATTTGTCATTTGTAATCCATTTGGATTCTTTTGAGCTCGTAGAAACCTTTCCATCAAGAGAAGCTGCGAATTTAACAGTTACAAAAGGGAGGCCTGTTTTCATTAGTTTGATATGGGCTTCCATCTGAAAAGATGAATCTAAATTTAATTCACCAATTCGGACACAAAGTCCCGCATCTCTTAATTTGGATACCCCTAAACCATTAACTCTAGGATCAGGATCAATAATAGAAATCTCTACTTTTTTAATACCTGATTCTATAATTTTATCCACACATGGTGGGGTACGCCCATAATGAGAACACGGTTCCAAAGTTACATATAATGTCCCCCCAACAGATTTAGAGCCAGCATCGTTTATAGCCTCAATCTCGGCATGAGGAGATCCTGGAGCACCAGTCCATCCTCTACCAACTACTTCACCGTCTTTAATGATCACAGCTCCTACTGGAGGATTGGGGTGGGATATTCCAACTGAGTTATGTGAAAGAGCTAAAGCCATCTCCATAAATGACATATCAGGCATTAGTAAAATCCTGATGTATTTTACTCGCAGTTGCATCAGTTTGACCTTGATATTTGCTTCCTAGTTCAGGAGATCCATATGGGAATTCTGATGGCGTAGTTAATTGTAAATACGAAAGTTGTCCAATTTTCATACCGTAATATAAAGTTATTGGAAGATTTGCAACATTACTAAGTTCTAAAGTTAAATGTCCCTTAAATCCAGGGTCCACATATCCTGCAGTTGAATGTATTAATAATCCCAATCTGCCTAATGAACTTTTACCTTCAACTCTTGCAACTAAATCGTCAGGTAATTCAATATGCTCTAAAGTGCTACCTAAAACAAATTCTCCCGGGTGCAAAATAAATGGTTTATCATCTCCAATCTGAACTTTTTCCGTTAAATCCTCAACTCCTTGCCTAACATCAATAAATGGCATTCTGGAATTCCTAAAAACCAAAAAATCATTATCTAAATGAACGTCTACACTTGCAGGCTGTATAGCATTTTCCCCAAGTGGATCAATTACTATCCTACCAGCATCAATTTCTTCCTTTATAGTTCGGTCACTTAGTACCATCGGTCCCTCCAAAATCCTTATAATTTCTAAATTTAATTATTCCTATGTTACCTCATGAATAAAAATAGATCACGCACATGAAATTAAAAATATCTAATTTAAAAGATATAATAATAGTATGTACTCATTTTCTAAAAAAAAATTATTGCCTACAGAATTAATAGAAACCTTAATTTTAACTGGATTAATATTCTTTGGATTGAATCTGTCAATTCAAAATTATCAAGTTGAAGGATCAAGTATGGATCCAACTTTGAAGGAATCTGACTGTGTCATAGCAAGTAAATTAGCATATGCAAGTGTAAGGAGCACTTTCTTGTTTTCATCTCCTAAGTCTGGGGATATAGTAGTTTTTGAATACCCTGAAGATAGAAGTAGATATTTCGTAAAAAGAATCGTAGCCGGACCTGGAGACACAATCAACATGGAAAATGGAAATGTATATATAAACGGAAAAATACTAATTGAACCATACGTCATCAATACAGGATCCACAGATTATTTACCATATATTATCAGTGAAGATGAATATTTCGTTTTAGGGGATAATAGATCCGCAAGTAATGATTCGAGATCTTGGGGGACAATAAAAACAGAACACCTAGTAGGTAAATATATGTTCGGATATGATTCCCCAATGTGTTCGGTAATAAAATATAGAAGTAACGAAATTCAGTAATTCGTAATATAATGTGATCTTGTTATAAAAATATCCGGGCCGGTAGCTCAGTTGGTAGAGCAACGGACTTTTAATCCGTGTGTCGTGGGTTCGAATCCCACCCGGCTCACCACATACGTGGTTTCATGTATAGATATATACTCATAAGAGTCTTATTAATTCCAGTTACAGTCATAAGCGCTGGAAGTATCGCATTCTTTCTATTGCAATTAGTCCCAGGAGACTATGTAAACACATTAAATTCTGAAGGTGGGGCAAGCTTCAAATCTATGAAAGTCCTACGCGAAGATTTAGGATTGACAGAACCAATTATCGTTCAATACGTAAAATGGTTGAAGGAAATATTGAGTGGCAGTCTAGGATATTCCATACTTGAAGATAAATATGTTTTACCTCTACTATCAGATAAACTCGAAACAACATTAACCCTATCTATTCTATCTTTAATATTTTCGTTACTAGTAGCTATCCCACTAGGTACAATATCGGCGATGAAAAGAGGGAGTCAAATTGACGAAATAATAAGAATTCTGACAGCTATAACTATAGCCACTCCACCATTTTGGATAGGACTCTTGATTATTAATTTAACATCCACGCAGTTTAACTGGGTACCACCACTTTTTTATCGTCCTCTTCATATTGACCCATTAACAAATCTGACTTTTATGGTATTCCCTGTTTTAACAATAGTATTAACAACCTCATCAATACTCATCAGATTGTTAAGATCCATGATTCTAGAAGAATTATCTAGAGACTATGTAAGAACAGCCTATGCAAAAGGATTAACATCTCACAGCGTTATCTTAATACACGTAATCAGAAACGCAAGCATCCCTATAATCACGATGTGTGGGTTCTTTTTTAGTGCTGTACTAGGAGGAGCTGTAGTAGTAGAACAAGTATTCAATCTACCAGGGTTAGGAAGTGCAATAGTAGTAGCTATATTATCGAGAGATACTCCTATGCTACTTGGAATAATTATAGGACTTAGTGTGATTATGTGCATTTGGATTTTGATTATTGATTTACTTTATATGCTGATTGATCCGAGAATTAAATATTCATAAGTTAAAAACTTAACTTAGTTTCAATATGTGCTTTTTGAGAGTCAGATAATTCTCCTGAAACACTTTCTTCATACTTCTTCTTGGCCCATTTTTATAAAAATGTGTCACAATATATTTTTTTAGTTATATAATTCATGGATGACAAAACAAAAATCACACACTGCGCTAGTTACAGGTAGCACTCAAGGCATAGGGAAAGCTATAGCAATAGATTTCGCTAGTAACGGTATGAACGTAATAGTTACAGGCAGAAATAAAGAGAACTTAGAAAATGTCATAGCAGAACTATCTGAGTATCCTATAAATTCTTACTCGATAGCCGCTGACCTAAATGATCCTAACGGGGTTGCATCAATAGACAAATACATTACAGAAAATGACCTCAATGTAGATGTATTAGTAAATAATGCTGCATACATACATCCCAGAGTTGAAGTCGTTGATTTTGATATGGAAGAATGGGAAAAAGTAATAAATGTGAACCTCACAAGCGCTGTAAGGTTAATTAAAGCTTTACTACCATCCATGATTAAAAATGAATATGGAAAAATAATTAATATCTCTTCTATTGGAGGGAGAAAAGGAGCAGGTGGCCGATCTGCTTATAGGGCAACAAAAGCAGCGATGATCAGTATTACAGAATCATTAGCATCCGAAGTAAAAAAACATGGTATAGATGTAAACTGCATATGCCCAGGCAGTGTTTTAACCGAAGGATACATCACGGCTTTTGGAAATAACTTTACCACTAACTCAAGCATTCCCATGGACAAAAGTAAGATGATGGATCCCAAAGAAATAGCAAAAATATGCTCTTTCTTAGTGCAAGATGAGTCTGCAGCCATTACAGGTGCCGTAATAGACGCCTATGGAAGTTCAAATCCGCTATTTATGTAATAACGGGAGAATCATATCTTAGAATATTCTGTCATTATAGACCCTTTAATTTTAGACCCCGTAACATTAGATGCTTTAGATATTTTAGTAGTAGCTGCTGTAATTTTTATGGCATCCTTAACTGTAAATTCATTAGGATTTGGGTACGGTATGGTTGGGGCGCCATTAATGCTACTTGCATTAGAAGCACAAGAAACTGTAGTCATCCTAGGTCCAACAGCAGTTATGGCAGGATTCTTAACATTCTGGCGAAATAAGAAATTTATAAATTGGCCGGTTATGATCCCCATAGTTAGTATGGGAAGCATTGGAGGATTAACAGGAATTTATATTTTAGCTACCTCTGATGAAACAATAATAAAAATAGCAATAGTAATCATCATCATACCTTTAACTTTGATAAGCTTTTTAAATCCTAAGAGCTTAAAAGACAAAATGCCTTACCCTCGTATAATCGGCCCTATAGCTGGTTTTTTTGCAGGACTGATGCTTGGAGCAATGGCAATAGGAGGGCCACTTTTAGTGTTATTTATGATGATACAGGGATGGACTAGCCACAAGATACGTGCATCAATGTCATTATGCCTAGCGTGTTTTGTGAGCGTAGCAACGATAGGGTTTTACCCAGCAGGATTATATACTGAAGAAAATGTTTCATTAATTGGAATATCAATATTACCTTTAATTGTAGGCAGCATAGTAGGAGCAAAAATAGCATCAAAGCTAAATGAATCGCTCTTTAGAAAAGCAACTGTATCATTAATATTCGCGTCATGCGTTGTTATATTATTAAGAGAATTAAACTTAACCCAGTATATAAATATTTAATTTATTACTACTAAGCAAAATTCACAATTTATATCCCAACCTCCGCATGTTTGACAGTACATAATGCAAACCTCAGTATTGTAATTACAAATTATGTCCAAAGAATAGTATCTATATATATAATACTGTATCTTAATACTTAATACCAGTAAACAGTTATTAAATTAATGTTAAATGATTGTATCGTTCTTAACGTGTTCAACAAGCGCTCTTTGGGTTGAATAGGCGCAATTTTCACAAGATTTCTCCGTAGGGGGAAGATCAAAAGAATTTAAAACCACATACATTTCTAAAATTTTTTCTTCTACCCAGTAAGGGTTACATTTGTAAGGCACAAGAGTTTCTTCAAAAATTAATTGTCCACTAAAAGATTCAGCATTTCTGTCGGCATTACAAACATAAAAATACCCAGTAGGAAAAACTTTAAATCCCATCTTAGAGAGTAAGTAGGCGTAAACATCTAACTGGATTTTATAGCTTTCATGATATGCATCTGAAAGATATTTCCATCTCACAACGGGATCACTTTTAGCTTGAGATTTATAATCTACGACAATAAGTTCGTTGGTTGACGGTTTATACCAAATATCATCCACACCACCATACAAAATAATATTCGTATTCTCCACATGATGCTGGAGTCCTCCGTGCAAAGAATTTCTCCAATTATCCATCTGATCGTGTTTAAAAGGAACAATATCATTCAAACCGTGTTCAACAAATATTCTGTGAGGAGTCTCTAGTTCACGACAAATATCAAATTCTTTCTTAAGTAACACATCAGTAGTTTCATTTAAACTCCAGCCTGGAGTTGAAGGAGAAACAATTCCTTTGACTCTATCTAAATAAAAACATCTTTGACATGACAAGAAATCATTAAATTTACTCCTACTAATTTTAAAAAGATCAGTTTGCCCGGGAACATACATACTAGTAGCCCGAACCCTTAAACCTGAAGCCTCAACTTTCTCACCTTTTCTATTACGCTTTAAACTAATCATGAATCTCTCTCTAATCTGTGCTCAAATATATTGTTTTTTCCAATTCTGATGATTTGTATACAGATAAAGCTGCATCTAATACTTGCATGGAAAAGTCTATATCCATATCAGGTTGTGTTCCTTTTAATAAATGATCAATAAAGCTTTTAGCTGCCCCTTTAAAACCCTCAATCCAATCAGAAGGCATACTAAAGGAATTAACTTCATTTCCTTTTACAAGAATCAAGGGCGGCATATCCAATAACTCCCCCGTACATCTAGTAACCCAAATTGTCCCCTTTTCTCCAATAATTTCAAAAAACTCATCCATTGGATAATATTTCGTCCTAAAAGGCATTCCTGGAGATGAGGAATAATCAATAGTTATCAATCGATCTTTATCTTTTACCTTCATAATAGCGGCACTTGGGGTTTCTTCAAGAGGGCCATCGCCTTCCAATGAATTTATCGTCACGATACTTGTAATCTTTTCCACATATCCTACCCATGAAATAGCTGTAGCATATTTATGCCAACCATCATCATATAAAACTCCTCCTGGATTTAAATTAGAATTAGTACGCCAATCTAAAGCACCCTCTTCAATTTCAATTCCTTTCGAATTCCAACTTCCTCTTATGGTACGCACCCTAACTAGGCTAGGGTCCCCAATTTCGCCATTAGCAAGAAGTTCAGTTGCTTTTAGTATGGGTGGATAATAAAGAAAATTCTCAGTAATTCTAAATGTTTTATCTGATGTGCGAACCACATCACGAATCTTATACGCTTCTTCCATTGTTACCGCTAAAGGTTTTTGGCAAGAGACATGTTTCCCACTATTCAATGCATCTATAATTTGAGCAGGATGCATATGAGTGGGGGTCAGCAACTCCACTGCATCTACATCAGAATCACTTAGAAGGTCATAAAAGTCAGTATAAATTTTGGGTTTTATACCCCATAATTTCGCCTTACTTTCAGCTCTTTCTTTAATAGGATCGCAAAGGGCAACTACCTCACAATAAGGATGCTCTAAATATCCTGGAACATTTAAAGTAGATATAGTCCCACATCCTACTATCGCAATTTTCACTTTGTCCATTTTCAACTCCGTCAATAATTAATATAACCATATAGAGTCATGATATCTCAAAAAATATATCTCAGATATAATAGAAGTATGAAATTTAGAAACCACATGTTTTATTTCGCATGTATATTATTGGCAACTATCAGCTTGCTTAGTTGTGATACTACTGAAGAAACGTTTAATATAGAATCAACTGTTGTTGCGAGTATTAATGAGGCCTTCGACAATATCCCTACCCCAACTCCAATTATTTTAGCAACCTATACCCCACTTCCAACATATACTCCATTCCCAACATATACTCCCACAATCATACCTACAATAACTCCAACCTATACCCCACTTCCAACATATACACCATTGCCAACATATACCCCGCTTCCAACATATACCCCCTTTCCTTCCCCAACCCCAACCCCGATTGTAAAAGTAAGCACTATGCTAGACAAAATAAAAAACTCTGTGGTTAAAATCCAAACAAACTCCAAAAAGGGTAGCGGAGTTGTTATTAGAGAAAACGGAATAGTTATAACAAATTATCATGTCATAGCCGGAGGAAATTTTATTACTGTTACATTTCATAACGGATCTACAAAAAGCGGGACCCTAATTGCAAGTGATATATCTCGAGACATAGCAATAATAAGCTTATTTGGTGAAGGATATGAGCATCTAGCATTAGGGGAATCACAAATACCTGAAATTGGAGATTCAGTATATGCTTTAGGATATCCACTAAGAGGCAACTACACTGTAACAGCAGGAATAATGTCCTCTACCGTGACATTAAGTAAAGGTCCATACAAATATATACAAACGGATGCTTCATTAAACCCTGGGAATAGCGGAGGTCCACTGGTAGACGAATACGGAAATCTTGTTGGAATAAATACTTCCAGAATGGAAACTAGTGAAGGGCGACCGGTTCAAGGAGTAGGGTATGCTTTACTTGTAAAAGAGCAAGAAGATTATATAAATGGATTAATAAAATGAGAATTACAATCATAAGGATGCAGATTAATGGGATTTAAATGCGGAATTGTTGGATTACCTAATGTAGGGAAATCTACATTATTTAACGCCTTAACACAGACTAGCAATGCACAAGCTGAAAATTATCCATTCTGCACTATAGATCCAAATATCGGCGAAGTGCCTATACCTGATGATAGGCTCAATAAGTTAGCTGAAATAGCCGAATCTAAATCTAGAATACCAACAAAAATGTCATTCGTTGATATAGCTGGATTGGTTAAAGGGGCATCCAAAGGGGAAGGGTTAGGCAATAAATTCTTGGCAAATATTAGAGAAATGGATGCCATAGCGTATGTAATTAGATGCTTTGAAAATCCTGATATAGTTCATGTGAATGGGAATATTAATCCAGTTGAAGACAGTGAAATAGTCGAAACAGAATTAATGCTCTCTGACCTTGAAAATATTGAGTCTCGTATTCCTATCATTGAGAAAAAAGCAAAATCAGGAGATGCAGATTCCAAAGAGTTGATCCCTATATTGCATGGAGTACATGAATTACTAAAAGTTGGAAAACCAGCAAGATTGTTAAAAGTCTCAGATGTAGATAAACCTAAATTAAAGAGCCTACAGCTTCTTACAAGCAAACCGGTACTTTATATATGTAACGTAGATGAGCAAGATGCAAGTACCGGCAATCAGTATTCAAAACTAGTTGAAGAGATAGCAGACAAAGAAAATGCAATTGCCATTGTTATCTCCGCAAAAATAGAAGCTGAAATATCTGAATTAAACAGATCAGAAAAAGATGAATATTTATTAGAATTAGGATTAAAGCATTGGGGACTAGAAAGAGTCATTCAATCGGGGTACCAATTGCTTAATTTAATAACTTATTTTACAGCAGGTCCAAAAGAATCCCGTGCTTGGACTATTCCAAAGGGATCCCATGCTCCAAGGGCAGCCCGAGCTATACATACCGACTTTGAAAAAGGTTTTATTAGAGCAGAAGTTATAGGGTACTCAGATTACGTAAGCTTAAATGGTGAACAAAAATCTAAAGAGGCAGGCAAAATGAGGGTTGAAGGAAAAGATTATATAGTCAAAGACGGGGATGTCATATATTTCAGATTCAATCTTTAATTCTTATTCCTGTCTTCTCTTTTTCTTGCATTAGCCGCTAAAAGCTTCTTTCTAAGTCTCAGATTTTTGGGAGTTATCTCAAGAAACTCATCTTGTGAGATTATATCTAAAGCTTCTTCTAAACTATAGACTAAAGGCCTAACTAATTGAGTTCCTATATCAGAGGTAGAGGAGCGCATATTAGTAAGCTTTTTTTCTTTACATACATTTACAACAAGGTCAGATGATCTAGAATTAACCCCAACTATCATCCCTTCATAAACTTTAGTGCCTGGCCCAATAAGTGTTTTTCCTCTTTCTTGAGCATTAATTAAACCGTAAGCAACAGCGTCTCCAGGCTCAGAAGCTATCAAAAATCCATGAGAAGACTTGCGAATTTCACCTTTTAGAGGATTATATGATTCAAACCTACTCGTTATAATACCATCTCCATGAGTTGCATTTTGAAAAAATGACCTAAACCCAATGAGACCTCGTGTCGGAATAGAAAATCTCATCTTAATAGTCTCTGAATCGGTATTTAAAACATCTATCAATACGCCTAATCGCCTAGTGAGATCATCAGTCAGAATCCCGTAAAAGTCTTTATTCGTCTCTATCATAAGGGTCTCGTATGGTTCATGTTTTTTACCATCTATATTTTTTATTATCGGTTCCGGTTGAGATACTTGAAATTCGTAACCTTCTCTTCTCATAGTTTCCGCTAAAATCGAAAGGTGAAGTTCACCTCTACCGCTAACATCAAACTGATCTGGATTATCTGTTTTGCTCAACCTTAATCCAACATCCGTTTTCAATTCATTAGTTAGTCGCCTATATAATTCTCGTGAAGTACAAAATTTACCTTCTTTTCCCATAAGGGGTGAAGTGTTTGCTCCAAATAACATTTTGACTGTAGGTTCATCAATTTTAATAATAGGCAATGGATCAGGATCAGTTACAGAACAAATAGTATTTCCAATGGTAACATTATCAAGTCCAGTCAAGGCAATTATCTCTCCAACAGATGCCGATTCAACTTTCTTCTTCTTCATACCCTGGTAAACAAATAATTGTTCGACTTTATGATTTATTTCGACTCCATCAGCATTGATAAGAAGCACAGAATCTTTCTGAGAAACAGAACCTCTAAAAATCTTACCTATTGCTATTTGACCTGCATAGTCATCATAATCTAATGCTGTAACCAGAAGTTGGAATCCGCCATCTAATGATCCAGTTGGAGATGGAATCGTTTGTACAATAGAATCTAATATAGGGGAGATCGACTCGGGTTCGTCATCTACTGATTCAATAGCATATCCTGCTTTAGCAGAAGCAAAAAACACAGGATAATTAAGTTGCGAATCATCCGTAGCCAATTCTAAGAAAAGTTCCTCTACTTCATCTACAACAGCAGAAATCCTGCTTTCAGGACGATCAATCTTATTTATGACTACTATTGGGGAAAGTGAGTAATTTATTGCTTGCTGTAAAACATATCTAGTCTGTGGCATAGGACCATCAACTGCATCTACCAACAGAATGCAACCATCAGCCATATTCATCACCCGCTCAACTTCTCCACTAAAATCCGCATGGCCCGGAGTGTCAATAACATTAATTTTCACTCCTTTATGATCGATAGAGACATTTTTAGCAAGTATCGTTATCCCTTTTTCCCGCTCAAGTGGATTAGTATCCATAATCAATTCGCCAGGATCTTCTCTATCCGAAAAAGTATTGCTTTGTTTTAAAAAAGCATCCACTAATGTTGTCTTACCATGATCAACATGGGCAATAATCGTAATATTTCTTATATTATCTTTAGTTGCCATTAAAGTCCTCAAACAGATATATTGATAATTACAGACCTACAATTATACCGTACATACTCGATTATCTTATGATATTTTATATACTTTATTTTTATAGCTTATGATGTTCCGCTACACTAGATAAAAAAGAGGACCTAAATTGAACACCCCAAGTATTATCTAATTTTGTAACTATCCACAATGATTCAAATGAGTTATAAGATTCACCTGCAGAGTTAATTCTTGATGGTTTTATTCCAATATGTACTTTGTTGAAACCAGACTGAAAAACCTCAAAAGTATCAGATATGGTCTTAACCCAACCTTCTGAATCTAAAGCCTTAGTCATAATATAGTGATTCTGAGAAAAATCACTACTAGTTTCCCATACATTAAACATATTGTCTGAAGAAATTCTATAATGTGGGAAATGCATTTCCCTTAACATACCTTCCAGATCTCTATTATTAAAAGCATCTTGCCAGCGTATCAAACATTCGATAGCTTCTCCTGTGAATTTCTCATTCATACATTACCCTCTATAATTTGATTATATTTTGATTATTATATATGTTTAAATAAAGCCGTTAAGGAATAAGTAATTGAACGAATATCCAAAAAAAGTTCTAGTAATCACAAAAAACCTTATGTTCATCCCACGGATTGAATCAGAAGCAGGCTCGTTAGCAAAAGTTAAAAAAATAAGTAGTATCCAAAATTTAAAAGACGAATTGAAAGACTCAAAAATTATTGCAGCATTAATTGATTTAGAGGACTCTGATTCAACATGGGAACCTATTTTGAAAGAATTACAAACAACGCTAGAATACCCTACACTAACTATTGCTTATGGTCCTCATAAAAACATAGCCCTAATGGATAAGGCAAAAGAGCTAGGATGCGACCATGTGCTTGCAAAAGGAGCTTTCATAACAAAATTAAGAGGTATATTAAAATCTATAGTTTAATAATTACACCTTATTTAGTATATAAATATTATTCTTAGGAGAAGTTATATTTATAGCCCATTTATTAGCTATCCAATCCATTGTATGCGGAGTATAAAAAGATACGTGAGTAGGATCTAAGCGATAGTACCAATTCTCAAAATCAATATCTTCATACAAAATTGATGTCATTATAGCAATATGGCCTTTAGGTTTAAGCAGAGAAATCATCTTGTCAAAATCAGAATTAGGGTTAACAAAATGTTCAATCGTTTCCGTACATGTTATAAAATCGTATTGTTTATTGAATACACTTAAATCATTATTAAAATAAATATCGTATGTATCCATAACCATCCCTTCAGTTATTAACATATGAGCTAATGCGGGCCCAGGACCAGAACCATAATCTAAACCCTTATCCCCTAAAGATATATTAGGTAATATGCATTCAAGTACTGGAAATAAGAAGGATTTATATCCTTCACTATTAATATCGTTTTCGTGTTCTAAGTATCTTAATTTTTGTTTATCAGGAGAAATATGGAAATACTCAGGGACAAAGACCAAAAAACACAAATTACATTTGTAGTAATTCCGCTCGAGATTTTTGCGGTTACTAATATATAGTATGTGGACATCAGAATTTAAGCACAGAGGACAAAGTTCTGAATTTTTAAGATAACCGTATTTTTTATTGAGCATAATAGCTTTTCATGGTAATTGTTTTGTTCAATTGATGAGATTCAAATTTCTTTAAACAAATGTTAACAATTGGCATGCTTTAATCATGTATTAATCAATAATAACACTAATGGAGGTAACGTATTATGACTACTGTCGAAGATTACAAGTCAGTATTTATAAGCGATACTCACTTAGGTTTCAAAGGTGCAAAAGCAAAACCTCTAAATAATTTCCTCACAAATCATCACAGCGACAACCTTTACCTAGTAGGAGACATCATAGATGGATGGAGGCTACAAAAGAAATTTTTCTGGCCTGAACAACATACTCAAGCAATCAAAAATATATTAGCAAAATCAAACAATGGCACCAAAGTACATTATTTAATTGGAAATCACGATGAAGCTATAACAAACTTAAAGAATATGGGATTACAATTTGGAAAAATTAAATTCCATACTCAAATGGATCATCATGGTGTGGACGGGAAAAAATATCTTGTATGTCATGGTGATATGTTCGACAGTCTCATGAATTCTAATCTTGGAAAATCAATTATGTTTTTAGGCAGTTCATTATATGATTTGATGTTAGATATTAATACTTTCATAAATGTTATAGCTCGAAAATCAAACATGCCATATGTTAATTTGACAGGTTTTGCCAAAAATAAAACTAAGTCTGCCTGTAACTATCTACTAAAATTCGAAAATCTATTAAGTCAATATGCAAATTCGAAAAGATATGACGGGGTTATATGCGGGCATATACACTCCCCAGAAATAAAATCAATTAGTGATACTATATATATGAACTGTGGTGATTGGGTAGAAAACTGCAGTGCGCTAGTGGAGCATCATGATGGCAGATGGGAAATTCTTAAATGGGGCCGATCATCGGATTAGCAGTAATAATCTTGTATTAATATCAGAGGCTTGGTCACCTCAAATAAATGGAGTGGTTACTACTCTAAAAAATATAATCCCATTTATTGAATCTAATGGTATTAAAGTAACCGTTATTGAACCTTCTCAATTTAGATCAATTTCCTTAATGGGATATCCTGACGTGCAGGTGACTTTTCCCTTTTCATCATTACCTAAGAAATTATCTCAAATAGACCCTGATTATATACACATTGCAACTGAAGGTCCTTTAGGGTTAATAGCTCGTAACTGGGCAATTAAAAACCATAAATCATTTACTACTAGCTACCATACAAATCTTGCTGAATATGCCTGGGAATTATATAAAATTCCTACATATCCCATCTTAAATTATATAAAATGGTTTCATTCAAAATCTTCTCATGTACTAGTCCCTACAAACAGCATATACAATTATTTAGAATCAAAAAAGTTTTTGAACTTGAAAGTATGGACTAGAGGTATAGATCCTAATATATTTTCTGACCATATTAAAACAGAAAATATTCTTCCCAAAAACAAAAAAGCTAAAGTTCTTTTATATGTTGGCAGAGTAAGTAAAGAAAAAAATTTGTCTGCATTATGCAATATTGCTAAAGATTCAGATTATGAATGTTGGATAGTTGGAGATGGGCCTTATTTAAACACTTTGAAAAATGAGTTTTCGGAGCATGTTCAATTTTTTGGAGCAATTGATCACGAAAAATTGACTCAATACTATAAATCTGCAGATATATTTGTATTCCCAAGCCTTACTGACACTTTTGGGTTAGTTTTAATTGAGAGTATGGCATGCGGGACACCCGTTGCTGCTTATCCTGTAAAAGGGCCTATTGACATTGTAAAACAAGGTGTATCAGGTTCATTAAATAAAGACTTATTACTTGCTATAAAAGAAGCTCAAGATATACCTCGCTCTAATGTAGCAAATTACGGGAAAAAATTTACCTGGGAAAATTGCGCCAAAATTTTTCTAGAAACACTTTCTGTAAACCATAAATACTAAATTGGTGACCCCAGCGGGATTCGAACCCGCGATCTCGACCTTGAGAGGGTCGTGTCCTGGACCGCTAGACGATGGGGCCATTTTTTATTGTAAATATTTAATGGCTGGGGATATAGGATTCGAACCTATACTTACGGAGTCAGAGTCCGCTGTCCTACCATTAGACGAATCCCCAATAACAATAAAAGAAATTCTAGCAAAGTGAAATATCCCTAACAAGTTATAGGTACAAAGATTGCACATACTTATATATATATGTTTTCATATATCTAATTATATGACTTGCAACTATGTGCATAGATGGCTCTCAAGAGCGAGCAATAAAATTTGAACGAAATATATAGGGATAGAATAATGTACTCAATCGACCTAAAAGGTAAAACTGCTGTAGTATTTGGAATAGCAAATCAAAGAAGTATTGCTTGGGCAATAACGCAATCTTTAGCTGACGCCGGAGCAAATATAATAGCAATGTATCAAAATGAACGAGTCGCCGAATCTGTAAAAAAATTAACAGATTCCCTACCTAACTCTCATGTTATTGAATGTGATGTCAGCGAAGAATCAAACTTGAAATCTGCTTTTACTCAAATTGACCAAATCACAGATAAGATAGACATCGTAGTACATTCTATAGCATTTGCAGAAAGAGATGATTTGGGGGGAAGATTTATAGACACAGATAGGCCTGGGTTCCAAATTGCTCTAGATGTAAGCGCTTATTCTTTAGTAGCAATATCACGACATTCTTCTAAAAGAATGACCGATGGAGGATCCATTATAACAATGTCATTTATGGCTGCTGAAAAAGTGTTCCCCGGTTACAACGTTATGAGTACAGCAAAAGCAGCACTTGAAAACGAAGTGCGGCAAATAGCAAATGACTTGGGTCCTGATAACATTCGAGTCAATGCAATATCGGCTGGTGCGCTAGACACATTATCTTCTAGAGTAATAAGTGGTTATAAAGATATGAAAAAAGCATACGCTGAAAGATCTCCTATGAGAACAAACATTACCCATTCAGATGTAGCAAGTACGGCATTGTATCTGTGCAGTAACATGTCTAGTGGAGTCACCGGTGAAGTTATCCATGTAGACGCTGGATATCATGTAATGGGCATATAAAAATTTATGGAACTTTAGTATCAGTATTAAATGGTATTATCTCAGCCCTGATAGATGGCATTAATATGCCTGCAATAATAACTAAGCTAAATCCTATTGTTCCGTAGGCAAACAATGTAAGAGATGCCCCTATAGATTGTGAAATTGCTCCAACTAATATGTTCCCGATTGGCATGACACCTATGGAAAGTGTAATTATTCCCATTGCTCGACCTCTAAATTCCGGGTCAGATACTATCATAACTAAAGCTGATTGCATTATTTTAAAACCTCCAACACCTATTCCGACCATCACAAGTAAAATAAGAGACAATACATATATTGATGAAAGAGCAAAAGCAGCTAAAGCAAATAATGAAAGAATTGAACAATACAGATACACTCTTCCTTGGTATTTCACCTTACGCCTGGAAGCCAAAAAGGTAGACCCCAAAAGTGACCCCAGTCCATCACTAGCCAAAAGAAGTCCCATAAAAAATGGTCCTACCTCAAGAATTCTTTTAGATACAACAGATACCATCTGAACATATGGAAAAAGGAAAAGATTCATCAGTATTGTAATAATAATGACAGAAATCATTACGTTATTCTTCGAAACATACTTAAATCCTTGTTTTAGGCCTTTAAAAACATTTGATATACCATCAAAAACATTTAACGCAGGAGGTCCTGTCGACTGACCAACGTATACAGAAGAAACTTCAAGGAATACCATATAATTCTTCTGTTCGGTAGTATTAGGTATATCGGCATTAGCCGAACGTTTTCGAGAAGTTCTGATCTTAATTCTTACTACCGCCAAACATCCTATGAATATAATTGATGTGAGAACAATATAACTTCCAATAACACCAACAATTGCTATTAAAAGACCGGCCAAAGCCGGGCCTATAATTTTACCTGAATCTTCTCCTATTGAATCTAATGCTACCCCGTTGCTAACCCTTTCCATACCCATAATATCCATTATTAAATTACGTCTAGAAGACATGTCTAGAGCCCATGCCAAACCAGGAATTAGAATAGCTACGTAGGAATGCCAATAAGCTATTAGATCAAATGCAAATAAAAGAACCATTATCAATGCAGCAGTGAAACTCATGAATTGAGTAAATGCAATTAGTTTTTTCCGATCAACCGAATCAGCTAAAAGCCCTCCAAAAATCCCAAACATAAAAAATGGAGCCATACCAAAAAAGCCAACCAACCCTACACTAAACGGAGAATCAGTAATCTCTAGAACGAACCATGACAATGTAGTTATTTGCATCCATCGTGCAATATACATAGACACATTAGATATCCATAAAAAAGCAAAGTCTTTTTCTAAAAATGCGTTAACCATTGCGAATCGGTTATTTGAATTGTTTATTGCTGTATCTGTAGTCATATATATGAATAAAAGCTTAATTCTACACAATGAACAGCGTTGAAAGCTAGATATAAGATTGGTAGACTTTATTGCCAACAACTATTTAGGAGAATATTCTCATGAAAATAACTGATATTGAAACATTTAGACTTGTAACCCCTCTTGAAAAACCTTTTGCATGGTCGCAATATTGGACTAATATACGAACTGTTGGAATTGTTAAAATAACTACAGATGAAGGCATCATAGGATGGGGGGAAGGATGTGAAGGTTCTTCAGAACATGTTGTAAATGATGTTCTAAAACCTATATTAATGGGCCAAGATCCACTAAATAGAATAGGTTTATGGGAAAAGATGTTTCATTCTTTATACAACCGTAACGAAGTAGTCGGGTTTGGAGGATCTGCAATAAGCGCTATCGATATTGCTCTATGGGATATTGCAGGCAAACATTTAAATGTTCCCATACATACTCTTTTAGGAGGGAAAGTACGAGATAAAATAGCTGTTTATGCAACAGGTTTATATTATACAGAAGAAGAATTCTCAAATATAGAATTTTTACTCTCAGAAGCAAGGTCCTATGTTGAAGCAGGATTTTTAGGGATGAAAACAAAAATAGGAAGACTTTCAATAGAAAAAGATGTCGCGAGAGTTAAAGCTTTAAGGGATGAAATCGGATATGACTTGAAGTTAATGGTAGATGCTAATGAATCATATAATGCTACTTCAGCTATTCGAATTGCCAACAAGATGGAATATCTAGATATTATGTGGTTTGAAGAACCAGTAAATGCACAAGATATGGCAGGATACTTACAAGTCAAATCTAAAGTTCCAATGGCTGTATCGGGAGGAGAAAACTTAAGATCTCGATATGAATTTGAAAAGTTCTTATCTAATAGAGCTTATGACATTGCTCAACCTGATGTTGTAAATGTTGGAGGCATAACTGAGATGCGCAATATAGCAATGACGGCTAACTCAATGGGAATACAAGTAAATCCTCATGTCTGGGGATCGCCAATAATGATAGCAGCGAGTTTACATTTAACTTCTACATTCCCAAACTGCCCTCCGAGTGGAGACCCACAGCCATTTACTCAACAACCTGTGATGGAATATGATAGGTCCCCAAGTCCTTTACGTGAAGGAATATCTGATACAGAATTTGAAATGATAGACGGGTACTTAACAGTTCCATCTGGTCCTGGGTTAGGCGTGAATATAGATGAAAAAGCCTTACGGAAACTTGCTATTTAATAAATTTAATACAAACTGGGCTAGGAATGTCGATCTCAATTCCAGAATTAACAATTGAACCATCTTGGATATTCCTATCAAATATAACAATATTATTCGTATCTTGATTAGCTACAAACATGTAATCTTGACTAGGGCTTATAGCGAAATTACGGGTCCATTTGCCTGCCGTATCAAAATGTGTAGCATCAGACAGAGGAATACCTGACAAACTAGTCGTAAAACGTACTATAGAACTATGACCTCTATTGGAAGCATACAAGAATTTCCCGTCAGCACTGATATGTATATCTGCACAAGATATAATTCCATCAAATCCTTCCGGAAGTGTTGAAATATTTTGAAGTAATTCTAGTTTTTGATCATTATGGCATTCATAAACAGATACCGTACAATCCAACTCGTTAATGACATACAAAATAGAGCCGTTAGGGTGCCATTCAAAATGTCTTGGTCCTGCTCCAGGTATTAAATTTACATCTAATTCAGGTCTAGCTTTCAGTATTCCTGTTGAGGAATCATAATCATAAACAACTATTTTATCCATACCTAAATCGGCTACATATAATTGATTTGTTAGCAAATTAAATGTAGATGAGTGCGCATGAGCAGATTTTTGTCTCAATTCGTTAATACTTGACCCGCTATGTTGGAAAAAATTAGCTATATCTGACAAATTACCATCATCTTCTATACCGTATGAAAGGACACTACCTGAGCCATAATTAGATACAGTAAGAGATTTTTGAGATGGGTGGATAATAATGTGACAAGGCTCTGAGCCCGCAGTACCCTTTTTATTAACTTCTATTAGTTTATTTTCAGAAGTTATCTTATAAAACGTTATAACCCCTTGGTCTATTCCATCAAATCTGTCGGTTTCACTAATAGAGTAAAGGCGAGTACCATCGCTAGTAACATCTATAAATGTAGGATTGATATTCTCAGTAATTGAAACTATTGATATATCTTTTGATACGGTGTCAAATACAAGGGAGTATATTCCTTTACTCCCAGTTTCATGCGGAGGATCTAATTTTTTACCTCTTCTAACAAAGGCTGTAGTGTATGTACCAACAAAAAAGGTAAGTATCGACATCAAAAAACCTCAACAAGAAAACTTCAAAACGAAACCGAACCCATTACTATCAAATATCATTTTTACTAAAATAGGGCGACTTTTAGTCGCCCTATTTAAAGCTAATTAAACTAACTCTTACTTATTCTAAAGGCAACAAAATTCAAAAGACAAATTGCCTTAATTTCTGAAAAACCATCATTAAGAATTGCAAGGTTGAGAATTTTAAATCTCTATTTTAGCTTTGCACCTTTACAGATGTAATCCGTATACAGTGCTTAATATATTCAGTTAGTTATATTTAACTACTTTTTCCAATCCTGAAAACATTAGTACCACAACCTGTTGAGCAGGTACCCTTCGTTGCAGGACGACCATTTTTTAGAGTAACTTGTTGAGCATTATCAATAGTCACTTTTTTTCTACATTTAACGCAGTAAGCTTCCATAATTCCTATCTCCTAAAGGATAAAATGTATATCACAGAAATATAATTACCACATTTATAACAAGTAAGCAAGCGTTTTCCCCTACATATTGTGCTTTGTCCCTACGTAGGAGAGAGAACATATTGTATACACATAATCTAATTAATAGACTTTTAACACCTCTGTAACACACATGTAACACTTCAGAAATACTTATGAAATAACTTCATTAGATCATGTGAGTATCAAATTTACAAAGGAGATAACAACATGGATTCAGGACATACAGCTTGGATGCTAACAGCATCTGCACTTGTTTTCTTTATGACCCCTGGGCTCGCATTCTTTTATGGGGGATTAGTAAGAGCCAAAAACTTAGTTAATACATTAATGTTAAGTTTTATGACTATAGGGGTCGTCAGTATAGTATGGACACTTTGGGGATACAGTTTAGCCTATGGAGAAGGCGAACTTATCCCTTCATTTATAGGAGATTTCTCTCTTGTTGGGTTATCAGGAATAGAGATGTTCTCTGAAACATCTGGTTCAGATATAAGCCCCCTGTATGATGTATTGTTCCAGATGATGTTTGCGATTATTACACCTGCATTAATAACAGGAGCTTTTGTAGAAAGATTTAAGTTTTCCACCTACCTATTGTTCACTGTAATTTGGATTACCGTCGTTTATGCCCCTGTAGCTCATTGGGTTTGGGGAGGCGGTTGGATAGGGGCTGATGGAGCTGGAGCATTAGATTTTGCAGGAGGAACTGTCATACATATCAATGCTGGAGCTGCTGCAGTTGCCGCTGCAATATTGGTAGGGAGAAGAAAAAATCCAGGATTACAATCAAACAATGTTCCATATGTTGTATTGGGAGCTTCAATACTATGGTTTGGATGGTTTGGATTCAATGGAGGATCCGCGCTCGCAGCAGATGATTATGCTGTAAATGCAATGCTAGTAACTCAAATTGCCGCAGGAACAGCTGCAACAGTTTGGGGTTTAATAGGTTATGCCTCCACAAATAAAATCAGTGCAGTGGGAGTAGCCACAGGTGCAGTTGCCGGACTGGTTGCCATAACCCCCGCAGCAGGAGCAGTAAATGCATTAGGCGCTTTAGCAATTGGAGCTGGAGCTGGAGTGTTATGTTATTTTGCCGTTGAGATGATCCATAGGTCAAATCTAGATGATGCTTTGGATGTTTTTGCAGTACATGGTATAGGAGGCATATGGGGATGTATAGCAACTGGTATTTTTGCAATAGAGAGCATAGCCGGAGTAAAAGGTCTCATACAAGGTGACGCAGCTCAAGTTTGGATTCAAATATACACAGCAGCTGGAACATTAGCTTATTCGTTCATTGTTTCATTCGCTATCTTATTCATATTGAATAAGGTACCAGGGCTTGAATTACGTTCAAATGAATCTGAAGAAAATTCAGGGTTAGATTTAAGTGCTCATGGAGAGCAAGCATTTGTTAGCGATGGAGCAGATTAAAAAAGAGTACAATGAAATGGATTTTGATTCTCAAGAGGTGAAAAAATGATTAAAATTGAAGCGATATTTAGACCAGAGCGAGTAGGTTCGGTTACCGAAGCGTTACAAGCTATTGGGGTAACAGGCTTTCACTATCAAAACGTAACAGGCCAAGGCCAGCAAGCTGGAGTAGAAGTTGTTACAGGACGAGGTGGCACTAGTTCAACTAGAGCATCCGTATCAAAAACATTACTAGTCACAGTTATCGATGATTCTCAGAAAGATGCCGTTATAGAAACAATAGTATCCGCAACAAGAAGTGGAGAAATTGGAGACGGAAAAATATTTATCAGCCAAATATCTGATGTGGTCAGAGTAAGAACTGGCGAATCAGGAGACTCTGCGATTTAATTTAAGAAGAAGATAAAACTAATGAAAGTTTAATACAATAAAAAGAATGATTATTTTAATTAGTAATGATGCATTTTATTAGTTTTATCTTACAAGCTCTGTACCAATAAATGGGAGTACGTTATTATCTAAGGCAGAACAATGCCAACAAACGTACCGCCACAATATAGAGAAGCAGAACAACGTTTTAGAGACGCCTCTTCAATTCAAGGAAAAATTGCAGCATTACAAGAAATGCTACAAATCATGCCTAAACATAAAGGTACTGATCACCTAAAAGCTCAATTGAGATCTAGGTTGTCAAAGCTGATGGGAGACCTTGAAACATCTTCAGGAGGAAAAGGAGGTAGGACAGAACCATTTTCGTTGCCAAAAGAAGGTGCAGGGAGAGTAACTTTAATTGGTGACACTAACGTCGGAAAGTCATTAATCACATCAAGCGCTACAGGCGCAAGAACAAAGGTAGGGGCTTACGAGTTAAGTACCCAAGAACCTGTGCCAGGAATGTATCCATACTTAGATATTTACATTCAAATGGTAGATACCCCTCCTATAACCAACAAATCTACACAAAGTAGATTATATGGGCTTCTAAGAACAAGCGATATATTTGTATTTGTTGCTGACTTAACAAATAACCCTATTCCCCAAATAGAAAATTATTTTTCTGAACTCTCTGAATGGGGTTTCAACTTGATCAACCATTCAGAAAAGACTGAAAAAACTGATTTGATGGTAACAAAGCCTACAATAATATTATGTAACAAGGCTGATATTCCTGGGGCTCTTGATGAATATCAAAATGTAGAACAAAAATATAGTTCCACATTTCCTGTAATTATGGTTAGTGCCAAAGATAAAGTAGGTTTAAATGATTTAGGTCCCATAATATTTAAAACTCTTGATATTATGAGAATATACACAAAATCACCTAGAGAAAAATTATCAGATTTCAAAAAGAAAGATCCTATTGTACTACCTATAGGTAGTACAGTGATAGATGCCGCAACTCAAGTACACAAAGACCTCAGCAAAAAATTAAAATATGCAGTTCTATGGGGAGAGTCAGGAAAATTTAAGGGTCAGAGAGTGGGAAGAGGACACGGATTAATAGATGGTGACATCATAGAGATCCATAACTGAATTAAATATGGCGACCCCGACCAGATTCGAACTGGCGATCTCAGCCTTGACAGGGCCGTATGTTAAACCGCTACACCACGGGGCCACACATAATAAAATTCAAAAAGTAATTTTAGGGTCAAAATTAAGCATAGTCAATAATACTTACTAAATAAAACCCCAACAAAATGGGTATCTACACAAATCCAGCTGCTTCTAATGCTTCATCTATCTTGTCAGTATTGTATCCCACAATTTTTTCATCTCCTATCAACGTGACAGGAGTAGACCTATATCCCATCCCCACAAGTTCTTTTAAAGAAGTTCTATCTAAAGACACATTGTGTTCTGTGTAATCCAACCCTTTTCGTGAAATATACAATTTCACCATATGGCAAGGGCCTCAACCGTTGGATGTGAAAACTTTAATTGCTTCACTCATATAAAACTCCTAGTAATTTATAAAAACATACAATACGAAATATTGTACACCCTAGCTTCATTTTTTGGATAGATCATCTGTGATCTTTTTACGTTTTTTAGTATTAAATTCTTTTTTGCCGCCTGTATTTTCAAAAAGTTCTGTACCCAAAGGGACAGCTTCATCTATGGTTTGATTAAAGTCTTCTCCAGACTCATACTTGCGAAGAAACTCTTCACTAACAAAAAACATTCATATACAAAACCCATCTCTTTCTATATCTTCATGATGTCTTTCACAAGGACATATTTTTTTACGATCCTCAACTGGATCGCCACTTAAAGGCATTCAGGGGCAATACCGATATCCTTTTATTCTATGATTACCAGCTAATCCTTTTTGAACTTCTTCAACTACAGTTTTTTCAGGGAAAAACTCATATGGACCACGATCCACATATCTATTTGAAAATTTCACTGCACTATCAAAAGCTTCAGATTCTGACATCTCTTTTTTAGGCATATAAATTATTCCTATTTATCATGATTTTCTGGTAAAAATCCTTTATTCATATATTCGTGAGTTTTACAATCCATCCTACGAAATGATTTCTCCTGCATTATTAATCTTTCTACTATAGAAGTCATAGCAGTTTCTATTTCATTATCTGATTTGTTTTCTGAAACTTCAACTGACAACAATGCCGAAGTCCCACAAGTGCAAGAGACAGCAAAAAAAAAATTATGAAACCCTTTGTTGGAAGAAAAATTTATTTTAAATCCTGAAAGAGGTCTCATAACAGACTCAGTATCATTCAAATGATCAGTTATAAGATTTTGTATATCTTCTTTTTTCAATTGAGAACAAATCCTTTGTACCCTGTAGAGGCTATAGAATCACATTCTTCTCTATATTTGCCTACTCCTCCAATATATGGCATAAAAACTCTTTTTTTACCTGGTACATTTGATCCAAGATACCAAGAATTACATCCAGAATTAGATTTCAATGAATTCTCAGCTAATTCCTCCACGTGACTAGTCCATTCTGTTTCTGCCGTGTTAGATGCTTCGATTTCTGCAAGCCCTTTATCGAATGAATATTCTATAAAATTAGATATCCAATCAACATGTTGTTCAATTGATGTCATCATATTAGATAAAACTGAAGGGCTACCCGGGCCCGTAATTGTAAACAAATTAGGGAATCCATTTACAGCCAATCCTAAATAAGTGATCGGTCCATCAGCCCATTTTTCTTTCAACTTAATTCCATCTTTACCCACAATATCTATAGCATTCAAAGCTCCTGTAAGAGCATCAAACCCAATTGCGAAAATTATTACATCTAAATCGTAAACTTTATTAGAAACTTCAATACCTTCAGGCAATATTTTATCAATAGGAGTGGAAGAAACATCAACTAATTCAACATTTTCTTTGTTGTATGTTTCATAATAATCAGTATCTGCACAAACTCTTTTACACCAAAATAAAATTTCAGGAATCAATTTTTCAGCTATTTGATCATCTTCGACAATCTCACGTATTTTAGATTTGAGAAAATCTCCTGCAAGTTCATTAGCTTCAATATTTGTAACAATATCATTGTAAGAAGCAACAAAATCGTTAAGCCCAGGACCATTCCAAATATTAGAAAATTTTTCATATCTTTCTTGATCAGAAACTTCTAAGGCACTTTTGTCACCTATATTCATAAATGCAATCCCACCCCTACTTTCCCTAGCTTTTTTCCTAATTTCAGAATAATTTCTTTTTACTTCCTCAACTTCATCAAAATTTAATTTTCTATTATTTGCAGGAATAGTAAACTGTGCAGTCCGTTGAAACACAGTTAAATGTTTAGCTTCTTCAGCTACTACAGGAATAGTCTGTATGCCTGTGGAACCGGTTCCTATAATTCCTACTCTTTTACCTGTAAAATCAGGAGGTTGATGAGGCCATTTTGAAGTCATGTACCACTCGCCTTCAAAATTGTCTAATCCTTCAAAGTCAGGATCATTGGGAGCGGACAAGGTGCCTGTAGCCATTATGCAAAAGCGAGAAAAATACAAATCCCCTTTATCAGTAACAACCCCCCACAATTTAGATTCTGAATTGTAATTCGCAGAAATAACTTTCGTATCAAATTTAATATCAGGCCTCAAATCAAATCTGTCAGCTACATGGTTTGCATATTTCAATATTTCTGGTTGATCAGAAAATCTATGAGTCCATTGCCAGTCTTGTTGCAATTCTTCTGAAAAAGAATATGAATATTCAACACTTTCAACGTCACAACGAGCACCTGGGTATCTATTCCAATACCATGTGCCTCCAACATCTGAAGCTGACTCAATTGCCAAGACTTTTAAATTTAATTTCTTCATACGGTACAACATATACATACCGGCAAATCCAGCCCCAATAATTAAAATATCTAAGTCATTAGACTTCATAATTTACCTCTGCATTAAGACAAATGAAACCCTTTATATCCTGATAACGCGATCTCATCACATTTTTCTCTATAGGTACCAACTCCGCCAATATAAGGCATATAAACAACCTTTTTTCCTGGCACATTTGCCCCCACGTACCATGAATTACATCCATACCCAACTGTTTTTGAAGCTGTTTCATCGACATGATCTGTCCAATTTATTTCAGCATCTCTAGCAGCTTCAATCTCTACATTACCAAAATTTATCATATGTTCTATACAATCTGTTACCCAATCAACATGTTGTTCAATTGATGTCATCATATTAGATAAAACAGAAGGGCTGCCCGGGCCCGTAATTGTAAACAAATTAGGAAATCCATTTACAGCCAATCCTAAATAAGTAATTGGCCCATGAGCCCATTTTTCTTTCAACTTAATCCCTTTTTTTCCTTCAATATCTACAACATTAATTGCTCCTGTAAGAGCATCAAATCCAATCGCAAAAACAATTACATCTAAATCATAAATATCCTCTGAAGTTTCTAGACCTTTCTCAACCAACGATTTAATAGGAGTTTTTTTAATGTCTACTAAAGTAACATTTTCTCTGTTATAAGTCTGAAAATAATTAGTATCTACACAAAGACGCTTGCACCAAATCGGATCTTCCGGAACTAACATTTCAGCAACAATAGGATCATCAACAACTTCTCTAATCTTATCCCTAACAAAATCTGACGCTGTAGCATTAGCTTCCATATTTGTACGTATGTCTTTAAATGAAGACCCAAAATCCTGGGGGCTACCGGTATTTTCCCATCGTTTAGTATATTCTTTGATTCTTTCTTCATGAGTGACATCTAAGGCATTACGTTCAGGTGTTTTAAATAGCCCAATACCTCCAAATTGTGTGCGAGCTCTTTCTCTAATTTCTGAATAGTTATCTCTGAAATATTTTCTTTCATCATCTGTTAGATCATAATTAAGACCAGGAATTGAATATTGTGGAGTTCTTTGAAAAACAGTCAGATGCTTTGCTTTTTTGGCAATTACCGGGATAGCTTGTATAGCTGAGGATCCAGTACCAATAATTCCAACTTTTTTGCCTTCCAAATCAGGTTCTTGATGAGGCCAATTCCCTGTCATATACCATTCACCTTTAAAAGAATTAAGCCCCTCAAATTTAGGTTCATTGGGGACGGACAAGGTGCCTGTAGCCATAATGAAGAAGCGTGCCTCATATTCAACACCTATATCAGTTTTTATATTCCACATATTTATATTTTCATCATATTTAGCAGATATAACCTTTGTACTAAATTTGATATATGTCCTTAAATCAAATCTGTCAGCAACATGATTAGCATATTCCAGAATGTCTTTTTGTTCAGAATATTTTTGAGGCCAATCCCATTCTTGCTCTAATTCTTCTGAAAAAGAATAAGAGTACTCCATGCTCTCTACATCACAACGGGCGCCTGGGTAACGATTGTAATACCATGTCCCTCCAACCTCTGGAGCTGCTTCAACAACTAAAGCTTTAAGACCCATTTGTTTCATTCTATATATGAGATACATTCCAGAAAATCCAGCCCCTACGATTAGTACGTCTAACTTTTGTTTACTTTGATCCATCCCTAATCCTCCGCAGAAGTTCCATCTTTAATGTCTGACAGTATAGCAACAATACGTTCAACAAATAATTCTACTCCAGTCAGCGGGTTAATATATTTTTTATACAGGTTTTGACCATTACGAGCAACATCTAAGTAATCACTATATTTAGTGTAACAATCCTCAAGTTTCTCTATAAAATCAGATAGATCCCACTCATGCTCAATAATAGTTTTATTAGAAAGATAAAAGTTTGGCCAAGTTTCTATATGCTGCATATTAGGTTTCAATATTAAACAACCCGATATAAAACCTTCAAATTCTCTAAGCGTTATCTCCCCAAATCCGAATGGCGCAATCATTAACTTGCTTTTTGATAATTCTGAAAAATATTTTTTTCGTGTTAATTTGGACAACCCTGAAATTCCTGGAATCAATTTTTTAATTTGCTCACGTTGATACCGAACAGTTTGCCTCTTATAACTTATCCCAAAACGAGCAGAAAAATCTATTTCTCTATCCAAATTAGGTGACACCCATGAATGAGGGATTTTTGCAGACAACATACGGCCAAAATTCCTATACACATTTTTACGCATATCTCCTATTAATGATTGAGAATAATGCCCAAGACCTGAATTCCAAGAAACTCTCAACTTGTCTAGATACTCAATATTAAAATCAATGTCCGAATATATCGGAGCTTCATCTGTAACAGAATTAGATTTGTGATAATAATCAGTGTATATTCGACTTCCATACATTTTTTGAGTGTATAGATTCTTATCTTTCAACAGTTGACTTTTGTAATACTTGTCAACATATGGCAAAACCTGAAATTGGCACGTTCCTGTACTGTCTGTTATGTCAAACCAAGCCACATAGTTTGTTTTGGATTTTGCTTGATTTAAAAAAGAAAAAACTTTTGCCCCGTCTTCATCCCAATCTTTTCTAAAGAATTTACTATTAACAAATAAAACATCACAATTGAAGATATCGCTTGAGATTTTGTAAATGATTTTTATATCAATGCCAACATCTTTTAAATCATGTTTATAGGAAATCAATGGTAAATTAAATGCTGCTGAATTGGGGCTTTTATATTCAGTTAAAACATTAACTTTAATCATCTCCAAAATATTACTCCTTTTCATAAATTAATGCCAAAAATAAAATGTGGTCGATTGGGTAATATACAGTTATAATACTCGAATGAAAAACTTTATATTAAATAACCAGCTAGCAATAGCGTTATGGATATCTTTTGTTGCAACAGTATATGCTGCTAATTGGGCAATTACAGAATTTGGATACCCTTCGATCGGATTTGGGCTCACTGCTCCTGCTGGTGTCTATTTTGCAGGTATAGCCTTTACACTCAGAGATCTTTTACATGTTAAGGGTAATAGATTTTGGATAATCTCCGCGATTATAGTAGGAGCCCTACTATCAGGTATATTAGAATCAGATGCTCAAAGAATAGCTCTAGGGTCAGGATTGGCATTCTTACTATCCGAAACTGCAGACTGGTTAGTCTATTCTCCAATTAGCAAGAAAAACTGGTTAATTGCTGTATTAGGAAGTAATACAGTAGGATTGGTACTCGATTCTGTCATATTCTTATCTGTAGCATTTGGTTCTTTAGAATATATAGAAGGACAAATTGTCGGAAAAGCATATATGACACTAGCAGCAATACTAGTATTAGCTATCGCTCGTTTTTATATTAGAAAATCAACAAAACAGGCATAGTCAGAATGGTTCTAAAAATGTTTAGAAAATTTTTTCTAATGGAATCGGCAGGAGGCATACTTCTGGTTGCTGCGGCAATAGCAGCAACGGTTATTGCTAACTCTGCCTTAAACAATCATTACCATGCCTTATTATCTACCCAAATACTCATCAAATTAGATGATTTCTATATAGATAAGGACCTTCATCATTGGATCAATGATGGGTTAATGGCAATATTCTTCTTACTTGTAACTCTTGAAATTAAAAGAGAGATGCTGGTAGGCCAATTATCTTCTAGATCTAAAATAAGTCTCCCGGTAATAGCTGCCCTAGGAGGCATCGTTGTTCCTGCATTAATATATTCATTATTAAATTGGGGTGATGATATAAATATGAAAGGGTGGGCTATCCCAACCGCAACTGACATTGCTTTTGCACTAGGAGTAATAATATTACTTGGAAATAGGATACCGGAAATACTAAAGTTAACTCTTGTTGCTATAGCTATAATAGATGATTTGGCTGCAATAGTAATAATAGCTTTCTTTTATACTGACGAATTAACCATATTGCCCATAGTAATAGCCTTAATTTCAATGATAGTACTATTTATTCTAAACAAAAAACATGTCCACAAATTATCTCCTTATATAATCATCGGATTTATTTTGTGGGTATTTGTATTAAAATCCGGCATTCATGCAACCCTAGCCGGGGTAGTCTTAGCATTATTCATACCATACAAAGTAACAGCTCAAAGTAATACTAATGAACTAATTGAACATACTCCTCTAAAGAATCTGGAACACAGCCTACATTCATGGGTAGCATTTTTAATATTACCCATATTTGCACTGGCCAACGCTGGAATATCATTTGAAGGGTTATCTTTAGATTTAATTACCAATCCATTAACTCTAGGTATTGCTTTCGGCTTGTTCTTTGGAAAACAAATAGGTGTTATGGCATTTACTTATATTGGAAGTGTTACTAAATTATGCTCATTACCCGATAGTATCAATTGGAAACAATATTACGGCTTGGCTTTAATGACTGGGATTGGATTTACAATGAGCCTTTTCATAGGAGGATTGTCGTTTGCAGATGATAGTTTACAGCCAGTTGTAAGACTTGGCGTCATAAGTGGCTCAATACTATCAGGGGTAGCAGGATATTTAGTCCTCAGATTGGCAAGTCCAGAAAATAATGGATGAGAAAATCAAAAATATTACTCCCTCAAAACTGGGCGGATATATCCTCATTATTTCATTGTTAATATTCGGGACTGGTATAACATTTATGCCAATAACTTCTACATTTGAGAGTAAAATTAAGATAATCCCAATGCTTGGTATTCTTGTAGGAGCTCCTTTTATAATATTAGGGTTACGTTTTTATCAATATTACTTTTCAAAATTTTTTGAAGAAAACACATTAATAAATTCTGGAATATTCCTGATGTCATGGGGATTTACAGGAATATTCATACATTGGTGCTTAGAAGCTTCAATAATAACAGGAGCAGAAAACATCATTCATGTCAGTGGCATTGGGTATAGAGAATTAGTTTCCGAAATCTCAACTCCAATATCTCTATTTTCAGGGGCGATAGTATGGATAGGGTTTTCAATAACAAGTATTACTTCAGCAATACTTTTAGATATGAAAATCTATGAATATTGGTTCTTTATATTATCAGGAATATATTCGATTTTTGCATCCATAATTCATTATATTCAAATTTTCTTTCCCTTACATCAATTTTTATTCTCTAGCCTGCTTACAATATCACTCTTATCATTCATATTATGGTGCTTTTTAACTGGATTAAAAATGATCAAAGAATCTTGAATTTAAGAGTAGCGAAAGGTATTATTCAAAAGCCGTGAATTGATTTTAAAAATCCAATTACTTAAAAGTTGAGTTGCTAAATGACCACAAACACAAAAAATCAAACCGAAACGTTCGATACGGTGATTGTTGGAGCC